>ERZ808051.15-NODE-15-length-228984-cov-39.459217_pt1 | contig 228984 bp, 182 predicted proteins | sample MGYA00380199_ERZ808051 | MGnify/ENA primary metagenome ERZ808051 (study PRJEB31490, sample SAMN06133391) | mouse gut metagenome | isolation source: J11 | host: mice | place: China: Chengdu | collected 2015-05 ... | reverse complement strand
ATTGTGGTAACGAAGGATATGTCAAGGCTTACCCGGAACAGCACACATTCAGGGCAGTTGAGGGATGAATTTTTCCCGAAGCACCATATCCGTTACATAGGTGTGACAGACGGCGTAGATACGGGAAAAGATGATGACCTTATCGCATTCCGCAGCGTTTTCAATGAGATTTATTCAAAAGACATCGGGAAAAAGGTACATTCCTCTTACGTCATCAAGGCGAAAAAAGGCAAGTTTACCGGATGTATCGCACCGTTTGGGTACATGAAGTCACCAGAGGATAAGAATTTCCTGATACCAGACAAGGACACTGCCTGGATTGTGCAGAAAATATTTGGATGGGCGGCTGAAGGGCATGGCACGAACTGGATCAGGCGCAGACTGGAGGACGAGAAAATCCCCGCTCCCTGTTGGTGGAACAGGAAGAAAGGCTTGCGCAACCATGTGACAAAATGGGAAAAGGAATACGGCGAAAAGGGCATTTATATGTGGGATTTCTCCACAATCAAGCAGATAATCGCCAATCCCGTCTATATCGGCACGATAGCATCGCAGAAAGCAAACTACCGTTTCAAGGTCGGCTGGCTTGGGGATAAAAAGCCGGAGGAATGGATTCAGGTAGAGAACGTGCATGAACCGCTTGTGGATATAGATACTTACAATCTTGTGCAGGAAAAGGTAAAGATGCGCAAAAGACCGGACGCATGGGGCAATTATGGGATATTTGCAGGACTTGTCAAATGTGGGGAATGCGGAAGTACAATGAACCAGCGTGTGGCAAATGCGAAAGCAAAGACAAGGATACTGACCTGTGCAAAGTACAATAAATATGGCGTGGCACATTGCAGCCAGCACCGCTTGGAGCTTGACACGCTGTATCAGATTGTATTGGAGCAGATACGCACCTGTGCGGCACTCGCCCTTGCAGATGAAACAAAAGTCATGGAGGAACTTCGGAAAAGCTGCCAGTGCGACAGTGAGGAAGAAAGCAGGCGCATGAAAGCAAAACTTTCGGAAAGTGCGAACAGGCTTTCCGAACTGGATGTGCTGATTTCCAAACTTTATGAGGACTGGGTGGCGGGCAGGATTAACGAAACGAATTTTACCCGCATGATGGAGAAGGCACAGGGCGAACAGGAAGCCTTGCAGAAAAAGGCGGATATGATGCGTGAATGTCTTGACGGGGCGGCAAGGGAACAGGAGGACAATTCAAAGTGGCTTTCACTGATTAGGCAGTATGCCGACATTAAGGAGCTTGACAGGGAGATGTTACACTTACTCATTAAAGAGATTGTTGTCCATGAGGATTTGTCAGAAGGCAGACGCAACACAACAGTGGAGATACATTTTAATTTTATGAAACAGGGAAACCGGCTAACGGTAAAAGGTTAGTCTAATGTTTTCAAAAACCGCATACAGGGGAATGATGTTTATCCCCTGTGGCGGAGAAACATCTGCAAAACACAATCAAATCTTGAAGTTTCACAATCATTTCGATTATTTTTCAACTATTTAGGTATGACACACATCATACATAATGGTTTCATCAATTTTAATATAACCGTATATAGGATCTTTTAAATTCTTTTTCGCCATATATACACATACCTCTACATAATTTGATACGATATATTGTACTATACATGTAATTTTCACGCAACAATTACCATTTATTTTCACGCCCTCCCGTTGTTTTATATCCTGTTTCTTTTCTTTTTGTAGTTTCCGGATTACAACCTCTCGTTGTGTGTTAGCATTTATAACAACAATTTTGTCAATACTGTTACCGGAAAGGAATTTGATCAGGGAATGAAAGAACTGCACGTCATTATCCGGGATTTACGGGAAGACCGGGATCTGAAACAGAAAGCAATCGCCGAATATCTGGGCGTGTCACAGCAGACTTACTCTAATTACGAAAACGGCCGCCGCGATATTCCGCTTTGGGCCGTTTTAAAACTTGCAACATATTTTAAGGTCAGCACCGACTATCTTCTCGGTGCGGACTGCGGTTATCTGGGCAGTCCGAATCTAAACCGGAAATATTTAGGCGACGTCACCGTGCATGACGTACTGTTTCGCATTCAAAAGCTGGACGCCGCCAAACGCCGCGAGCTGCTGCGGTTTATCCGGTTTCTCGGTGAGGAAGAGTGACCCTCACCGTGTTATCTTTTCACTCTGACCAGCGTTTCGACGGCGAAACGTTTATGCGTGGGTGAACCTCACTGTGTTATCTCTTCACCCGCCGGTTCCACCTCATCCTCAACCGCATCCAAAGCGGCATCTTCTCCCAAAATTACCGCCGTCTGCGGAAACGTTATTTCCTGCAAATCCGGGCATCCCTCAAAGGCTTGTGCGCCGACTGTACTCAGTTTACTTTCCGTCACTTCCCTGATCTGTACTGTCTTAAGCTTCTCATCCCCCTGAAAGGCACGAGCGCCGATCGTTGTCACAGACTTAGGCAGGGAAATCTGCGTCATAGCCGTACAGCCCTCAAAAGCGCTGTCACCGATTGCCGTGACTGTTGAGGGCAGATGAACGCTCTTTAAGGCCGTGCAGCCCTTGAAGCACCCTTCTGCGATCACCGTCACCCCCGCGGGCAGCTTTACATAGGTAATGTTCTGGTTCCCGCCAAAAACATCCGCCGCGACAGAGGTATACTTCTCTCCCTCGTCCGGCTGCTTTAGCTCCACATTACCGGCAAACACGGCAGCCTGCGTTTTTCCCTCATCCGCTGTTTTCATTTTGACGCTCTTAAGTATTCCCTTCTCTACTTCATAGACATACTCCCGGGAAATATGGGCGTCATATGTCACCCGCATACCTGTATAATCCGTAAAGCTTACGATTCTGCTCAGATCAGACTCCGCCTCAGCACCGTCCGTCCCCGTTTCGCCGGGTTTCGTTTCACCGGGCTTCGTCTGCGCTGCTGTTTCCTCTGCCTTCCCGCTCTCCTCCGGCACATTTTCTGCTGTCTTATTATTCTCTACGGTTGCAGCCTCCTGCGCAGTTTCGCTCTTTTCCACGGCCTCTGTCTTCTGCGGCGCCTCAGCCACCGGCGTTTCCACAGCCGGTTCCGCCGCCAGAACCACCAGCCCGTTCCCGCTGACAGCCAATCCGAGTGTCAGCAGCAATGCTGCCGCATGTTTCCTTTTCATAATCTTTTCACCCTCTCCTCAACCCCTGATTACCGGGAATAATACGGCAGCCGGAATCCGGCCGCCGTATTGCTTTACTTGTTGATCTTCACGCTCATAGTGATCGGCGTTCCTGCCGTATTCGTTCCCTGTCCGGTAAACTTAATATACATTTTAATCTTATTCGTCGTGTTACATCCGTATGTCACGCCGTTTTTCAGCTTCAAATGGACTTTCAGGGAACCGTCTTCCTGCGTTTCTCCCTTAACCTCAAAGGAATCGTTTGCTTTCTCATCCTTCTCGCCAAAGGCAATGTCCGCTATGGAGCCGACCGCTTTCTCGTCGGACTTTTTAACAATAAAGGTCGCCTCGTATGCTTTGCTGGACAGGAACAGGTTTGCCGTTGTCTGGTCTGTCTTCACCTTGGGCAGAATTTCTGCGGTGGTGACTTTGATTGGCGTCGATGTATAAATACCGTTTCCTGTATCAGCGCCAAATTTATAACCATCCATCAGAAGCCACACATATACCTTATATGTCTTCCCTTTTTCCAGTTCCGCGTCTTCCTTCGGCACGATATAGAAGGATTTCTTATCCTCTGTGATTCGTGCCTCAAACAGTGTACTTAGCTTTGTCTCATCGCCATAGTCACCGATACTCGGATAATCGTCGGTAAGCAGTCTGACCTCCTTCAATGTATCAGTCAGATTAGCAACCTTCGGCGTATAGCGGATACCGTTCTTCTCCGTATACTCAAAGTCCTCAGGAGCAACATTCTCCGGCCGACGATCCAGAAGATTCATCTTTCCCTTCGCACTAAGCTTCACTGATGAAATCGCACTGTTGAATACCTTAATTTTGAAGCTGACCGGTTTCGCTGTCCGGATAACATTCTTCCTGCCATCCTTCATATTACTGAATGTCGGTGTCATTCTCAATGTGTAAGTCTTGACATCCATCGCTTGCTTCAAGGTAATTCTGAACTTACCGCCTGCCCCATTCTCATCTTCAACCCATTGGAAGTCAAAAAATTCCTTGACATTCAGATCCTCATATTTTTTTGTAGTAATCTCAAGACTGTCACGGGTTGCATCTACATCCAATCTGTAAAACTCTTCATTGATCTTTCGTGTAGGCTCCGCCATCGGTACTGCCAAAACAGAAACCGGCTGCTGAGGCTGGCTGCCACTGTCGTCACCGCTGCCGCTCTGATTGCCGCTGTCTCCAGTACCATCGCCGCTGCCGCCCTGATTGCCGCCGTCTCCAGTACCATCGCCGCTGCCACCCTGATTGCCGCCGTCTCCAGTACCATCACCGCTGCCACCCTGATTGCCGCCGTCTCCAGTACCATCACCGCTGCCACCCTGATTGTCACCGTCTCCAGTGCCATCGCCGCTGCCGCCTTGATTGTCACCGTCTCCAATATCCGGCTGCTCCGGCTCAGTCGTCTCTGTCTCCAGATACTTCGGGTTATCGGGAAGATTCTTTACGGTTACGGTCATTTCCGAAACCTCTACATATTTGTCACCGTCCATCGCCCTCAGATTAAAAGCATTTGTCCCCTTGAGGGTGACTGTTGGCGTCGCCTTATTTACTTTGACTGTCAGTGTAACCTTATTTTCCTTGCCCTCTGTATTCTTATATTTGTGGACAAATCTATAACTTCCCGCCTTAATGTCCGTTGCCCCGTTTTTCAGGGATACGCTTCCTGCTCCGTCTTTACATACGATATTCAGCTTCTGGTACTCAGCCGCGTTTTTCGCCGTGGACTGCGCCTCGAAATCCTGTTCTCCTGTGATAACCTCATTCCGATGATTCGATACAATCTCAAAAGCTTCCGACCTCTCGGGATAATTTGCATTCAGCGTGATTGTCGCTTTCTTCAGGCTAAGTTTCGAGGATTTACCGTCGATCTTGATATTGTAGGTATACTTAAACTCCTTCCCCTCAGCCCACTTGCTGTTACGAATCCTCATTACAAGCTTACCCGATCCCGCGGGATTACCCGGAATGGTCACCCTGACAGCGACACACTCTTTATTCACGCCATCCACTTTTTCCCTGACAGAAACCAGAGCAGCTTCGGCAAACGGGAATGTAGATGTATTATCCGGCTCTAAACCGTCTTTAAACCCTTCATCCCACTCTATCGGTTTCTTTGTCTTTTTATCCAGAAGCAGCAGGTCAACGGTCTGCTTCTCCTTAAATCCACTGCCAAAAGTATCCGTCGTCCTTTCCAGAACATAGGACGGAGCCACCGTCTTTGTCGGAATCGTAATCTTACACTTTTTCTCCAGATCACCATATCCCTCGAATTTCAGCACCAGATTACCTGTCAGAACCGGTTTCCCTTTGCTGTTCTTCTTCAGGTCCGCCGCTTTCTGGGTTATGGTTCCGGTTTTCGCATCAATCTGAAAGTTCTCCGTAAACAGTACGTCATCTTTATAGTTCGCATGTGTGCTCTCTGTCAGCGGCTCAAGCCTGTACTCCGAAACAACAGCGTCACCGAGCTTCCCTATGACCGGCTGAATCTCTACACCATCATTGGCAAGGAAGAGATTGATCTTCTCCGCCTTTTTGTCAAAACTCACGGTCGGTTTCGGCTCGGATTCCTTGACGACGATTGTCAGCGGCGTCTCATATAGCTTTGGTTCCGTTCCCACTTTCACATAAATTCCCAGCTTCACATTATAGGTTTTCTGCACCAAAGGAGTTGCGCTTATCTTATACGTGGAAACGCCGCTCGCGTCATTCCTCCCCACAAAATCAAATATAAATCCGTTAGCCGGGCTTCCGTCTATATATGCCTGAACCTTTTTCTTCGGGTCATCATTGACAACCTGATGGCCGTAAGCATCAATGATGCCTATTGTCGTGGTACCACGTTCCTGTTTCGGGTTTACTGTAACTTTGGAAGCTGTCAGTCTTGGCGCATAATTCTGTACGCTGACCACAAACTTTTTAGTTGTCTTCCTCTTCTCCTTATCTGTTGCCGTAATGGTGATGGTTGCCTCTCCATCTGCCCCTTTCGGAATAATAATTCTATTTTCAGATGATCCGGCCGCTGTGGATGCTTTCTTCACCTTGGCCACTTTCGCGTCACTGCTGGCCCAGGTGAAAGCCACCTTCATCTCCTCGTCATCATCCTCCTTGAATGCATTCGCCTCAATGTCAAACTCATATTCTCCGCTGACCAGAACATCCGTCGGAAGAGACACGCCGATTATATCGTCTCCATCCTTATCAACTGTCAGGGATTTGTACTTATTCTCATCTAACTGCACCCTGATATGATCAATGGCTGAAGCCTTTTTGACCACAATGGTCACATATTTTATAACTTCTCCGCCATTCGTATTGACCACAGCCTCCACAATAGCCGTGCCTTCCTTCAACGCCTTAACCTCGCCCTCGGCGTCGACCGATATCACACCTTTTGTCGAATTTTTCTCCACCCGGTATTTGATCTTTGACGCAGGGATTCTGGTTGTCTTATTTTCCGCACTGTTAGTAAGGTAAAATTTTGCGCTCTGCCCTTCCTGCATATAAGCGATCTTTCTTTCATAATCATAATTCACATCCGAGGAAAGCCGCCCATCAATTGTGCTCTCATCACCCGGAACAATATTTGTGGCATCAATATATTCAAACTCCGCCGTAATCGCTGCACCGCCATTGGGCATCTCAAAATAGTATACGCGTCTGTTCTTATCATAGTCGATCTCTTCTCCATTACATCTGAGAGACCCCGGAACCAAACGCAAAATATTCATATACTGCCCCCAATTAATCATAACGAAACACTCGGTTCCGGCTTTTACGCCCTTATCGTAAGGCGCGACACCATCCTTATTGGTAATCGTATTGATATCCTTGGCGGTCACACTTATTTCCTTTGTAACAGTAAGCACAATCTTTCCGGTCGGATCTGTCACATTCTTAGTATACGTATAATAGTCCAGTCTCTTCTTCGCATCAATAGCGATAAACCGGAGCCCGCCATTCCGTGTTGCATAATCATGTGCAGCCGAATCCTCCTCTCCCAAAATGCACAATCCTGCATTTGCATTCGGGAATGCACTGTCTTCCAGCACCGCATTATTAAATTTGATATAAATTCGTTGAAGCGCCGTACATCCTTGAAATGCATTCGCCTTAACCCCTGTCACATTCTGGGGCAGTTCCACGCTTACCAGCTTTCTACAGTTTTCAAAGGCCAAAGATTCTATCGTTGTGTATGTACCCCGCACCTCTGTACTAAATTCCAGTTCAATCAAATTGGAACAGTCGGCAAAGGCTCTTCCGGATATTGTAACAAGCCCTCCTGATATCTCCGCCTTCTGAATCCCCACACATCCCTGATATGCGGACTCACCCAGAGAAGTGATCCCATCGGGCATATCCACTTCCACTACGCTGCTACAGTTTTTAAACGCACCAGCCCCGATGGTGGTGAGACTGTCCGGCAAATTATAATCATCATCCGAGCAGAAAAATTCCAACGCGGAACAGCCCTCAAACGCACTGTCCCCGATTGTCGTAAGCTTAGAATAATCCGCGCTCGCCATATTGACCATAAAGAGTCTTCTATCACCCTTAAAAGCATTCGCTCCAATAGAAACAACACTGTTTGGAACAGCAAGCTGCGTCAATCTCTCACAATCCTGAAAAGCGCCCTCGTCAATCGTCGTCAGCCCGGAAAGAATAGATATACCTTTCAGATTCGTACAGCCAAAGAAACCATTTTTACCAATTCTTGTAACGGACTTAGGAAGCATGACATACGTTACTTTAACTCTGCCTTCAAAGGCGCTTTCCCCAATCTCTGTAAAACTCACTTTCCGCAGATCAACAACGCCCTCTACACTCTCATCTATCCCTGTCAGCACGCCGTCAACGATAGTCACCTTCTCCGCATTCTCTTCCGCCGCATTGGCATCAAAAGTAATCTTCAATCCGGACGCATCCGTGAAGGTCATCATCCTGATTTCGCCGGTCTTCTCCTCTGGCTCCTCCTCAGGCTCTTTCGTCTCATCCACGTCATTTTCAGAAACAGAGGGCTCCTCTGCATCCACCGCGGGTTCCTGCTCTTCTGCGTCAGGCTCCTCCTCCTGCCCGTCATTATCCCCATCCTCTGTGTCAGACTGATCCCCATCCGGATCGCCGTCTTCCGCAGGGTTCTGGTCGCCGTCCTGCCCGTCGCCGTCTTCCGCAGGATTCTGGTCGCCGTCCTGTCCGTCACCCTCTTGCCCCGGATTGTCCGGATTTTCGGGATTCTCAGGGTTCTCCCCTTCCTCTGTCTTGTCGTCCCCGTCGGGTTCCTCCCCCTCTTCTGGCGTTTCTGCTCCGTCGGACGTATCTTCCGTCTCCTCGTCCTCAGTTGTATCTTCTGTAACGCCGGAAGTATTTTCCTCCTCATCGTCCACTATATCAGCCGGAACCTCGTCCACTGTATCCGCTTCATTAAAAACAGGCATGTCCGCTCCCTGCTCCGCCGCAAGAACCGTCATGCCGTTTCCGCTCACCACAAGACTAAGCGCCAACAATAATGCCAAAACTCTTCTCTTTCTCATTACTTACCACCTTTTCCCATGCGTACATTAACCGTTTTCTGCCGTTTTTTATCAGATCATCTGCACAGTGAGTTGCATAACATTTTATTATGTCACCCTATGATGGTTTTGATTATAACATCTGTAATTGTATTATGCAAGAGAAAAATCCACTACATCTTGTGTTTTAAGAAAATCTTAATCTACATCGTCAGCCGGTCTGGTCTCCGTATATCCGTCCTGCCTTCCCTAATTGCTTTATCCGGAAAATTTACTTTATTGATATTAAATACGAAATTTTTCACTTATTTTGTTAAATTTTTCATTTATTTTATTAAATTCTTCACTTATTTTCTCAAATCCTTCACTTATTTTGTTAAATATTTGCGTTTCTCTCCTTATTTTCATTTTCTATACAACCAAAAAACCGAGCCACAGATTTTACTCCGTGACTCAGTCTGCCTGTTACTGCCCGATCCACCACAAAAGCGTCTTGGCCCCTATGGTATAGGTGATGGTCTTTTCCCCGCCGTAGTTTCCGATTCCGCGCAGGGTTACTTTCGCCTTGCCTTTCTTTGTGTGGTTGATATAAGTTTCCTCTTTTATGATATAATCCCGTCCGAGAACCAGCGGCTCCGCCGCGCCGCTCACCGTCACGGTCAGATCATCCGCCGTCAGCGTCACCGGCCTGCCGTCCTGATACTTCTTCGTCTCAACTTTCACCTTCGCCTTGGTGAAATCCGCAGAAACGATGCGGTAAACCGCGGAAATTTCCGGCGGTGCCTCTCCCGTACCGGCATATGCGCCGATTCCCTGCGCAGTCACGCGAATCAACGTACCGGCCTGCGGAATGTCTTCCGCGTCCACGATCTCTCCGGCTCTGCGCGTCACCTGCGAAGGCTCTCCCTCCACGAAAACGAGCACTTCCGTCTTCGTCTCATAGGTGTATTGCAGATTCTTGTCATAATCCCTGCCTGCCGTCAGAGTGGTACCGCTCACATCCTTAAGCACCGCCTTTGTCTTATAAGCGCCCTTCTTTTCCCGGTAAACCACATCTTTCAGCGTCATGGCGATCTTACTGTGCCCGCTGTCTGTCACTTTGTCAAACTGCCCGTCCGTAACGGTAAAGTTTCCTGTCAGTTTTCCTTTGAAACTCCCCTTCCCGGTAATGGTCCATACCGGCAGCCTGTTTTCCTCCGTGTCCGCCGTGGTCAGCGCATTGTTGTTCTTATAGCTGATCCGGTAATCCTTGTTCAGCTCCAGCGGTGTTCCCCGATATGTCAGAAGAATCACGGGCTTGCTCCCGCCCTTCACATAAGGAGTCGTGATCCCGTTTAAATCCGTCAGCGGTTTCACGGTTCCCGGTTCATCCTGTGTATAATAGGAAAGAGTGAAATCCTGCCTGCTGCCAATCCTGTCTTCCCGCAATTCACAGGGCAGAATTTTGTAACTCTTCTTAACCTGTCCGCTGTACTCGTTGATTCCCTTAAAGGTAATGGTTGCCGTTCCTGCCTTAACCGCGCCTTTTTTCGCCGCGCCCGCATAGGACACCACATAATCGCCGGTCACGCCGTCTTTACTCTCCGTAAGGACACGGTCATTCAGTGTCAGGCTGTATGCGCCTGGCGTTTGCAGCATTTTTTGATATGCCGCCTCATACAATGCGCCCTCCGCATCCCATGCTTTATCAATTGCCACATATTCCTTATTTTCCAGTCCCTCCACTTTCGCTCTCGCAAGGGAAGTCCCGACAATCTGATAGGTCACGTTTTTGCTTCCGGCATAACCGCTGCCCTCCACAGCCGTCAGTGTTACCGTCGCTTTGCCGACGCTCTGATCGTTGCTGTAAGAAAGGGTATAGTGTTCGCCCTCCACAAGCGGCTGTTTTTTATAAGTCACCGTCAGACCCGCCGGTCTGATGCCGCCCTCTTTTGCCATCTGCTCATTGGTGTAAGTCTGTTTCGGTATTTTCGCCACGCTGACCTTACCAAGCAGCACATCCGACGTGATCGTCTCATAAATCGTAATCGTTCCGGTATAACCGCCCTTACCTGTAATCACAATCGGATAAACGCCCGTCTTACAGTAGGCTCCCGTTCCGGTCTGGGGATAGCTCTTCGTATAATCCCTGTTCAGTACAAGTTTCTTTCCGTCGCGGTACACGACAGGCGCGCTTTTGATGGTCTTGCCATTGTAAGCCACTGTAATATCCGCCGCCGTAATATCGTGATCGGTCAAAGCCTTGGGCACAATATCAAAGTACACATACTCTGTCCCCGTGTAATTTCCCTTGCCCTTCACGGTGATCGTCGGCCGCGCCTTACCCTCGGTATTTACATTCTTATTGTTCTTGTACGACAGGGAATAGTCCCTGCCCTCCACAAGCTCCAATACTTCTCCCCGGTCCCCGGCCGTACTGCCGCCCGAAGCAAGCAGGCTTCCGTCCGGAGCAACCGTGCTGTCAAACACGCGCACTTTCGGCTTGATCGCGCTGCCCGTGTAAGTCTGATCGCCCACGGGAATCACATAAAAGCCTTTCTCCGCACCGGTGTCCTGATAGTGGGGGTACACATGGGTTTCTCTCGCATAAACGGGCTGACTGGCCGTAAACACACTTCCCGCTCCGCCGGCCCCGGTATACCAGCCGCGGAAGATCTTACCGGCAATCGTTTTCTCCTCCGGCATCCGCTCCTCTCCCACACTTTCCCCATAGCCAAGGGACAGCCGCTGGCCTGCCACAGCCTTCTCGTCGTGGAAAATGACATTGCAGGACTCTGCGCTCACCTCATAGGAAGCGGAATACCCGGCGACTTGCGCCGTAATCTTCGCCGTTCCCTCACCCACAGCCGTCACCCTGCCTTTATACACCGTCGCCGCCTTTGCGTCGGAGGTGCTCCAGAGAATGGTTTTATCCGACGTGGTATCTTTCGGCCAATACTCCGCGTTCAGGCAGATGCTCTGCCCTTTAAACAGATTCGTCTTTCCGGTTCCCTCCTCCGCGCCGGGATCCGATAATTCCAGCTTATAAATGGGTGCGATCACATTTACAACGCAGACTGCGGTTTTATTGCCCGCTTTGGATGCTTTCGCCGTGATTTTCACTTCGCCCGTACCGACAGCGGTAACCACCGCTTTCGACGAATCTTCCGGATCTGCTTTTACGGTTGCGATCTTTCTATTGGCAGTTGTCCATGTAATCGTTTGATCGGCCGTGGTATCTGCCGGATCGAAGCTGACCTGCAAAACCGTCGTGGCCGTATTCTCCGCTTTTTCCTGCTCGCTTAAATTCTTCGTGTCCTCCACCACCGTGTCGGGTCTGCGAATGGTGACAGTCTCCTTGTCCAGCGTAATCCCCTGCAAAGGCACTTTCACAATGACTTTACAGGATATCTCCACTTCCTTATAGGAAGCCGTAATAACCGCCTCGCCTTTATCCACCGCCGTGACCAGTCCCTTCTGCACACTCGCCACAGAGGTGTCGCTGCTCGTCCACTTCGCCTCCGCCGGATCAGCCTCCACACCGTCCACATAAAACTTAAGCTGCTGCGTTGTGGGTACGGCCGGATCAACGGACCGGTTCAGCGTAAGGCTCGTCTTATCCAGCGCCAATACGGGATAGTAGGTGTCATCCGGCATATTATTGTAGACCGGAATCCTAAATACAAAGGCATTGTTCAGGGACCCCGCATTTGTGTACATCTTTTTCGTGGTAGTGGCTTCACTTTTGGGCGCCTGAATGTTCTGCATATACTGGTGCTCGTAAACACCGTATGGACTGTTTTTATTCACATTGAATTTTTCCAGATAAAGGGTGTCCTGCCCTTTTAAAATATAATTGTTGCCGATGGTGGCCGCGCCGCCCTCCAGCGATTTATAGCGGGTATTCCACCCTTTATTTTTCGCGTATGTCAGACCCTTCACAATCTTCTCCGTCGTGGAAGAGCCGTTCACGCCTACATTAAAGAAATTATAATATCCCTCGTAACCCGGATAGGTGCCGGAAATCAGACCGGATGTTCCCTGTCCCTGCTCCTGATAAACACGGGACGCCAGGTGGATCGGACTCAGTTTTCTTCCCTTTCCGATCTCAAAAAATGCCTTTGCATAAGTACGCCCCGCGGAATCATCCGGAAGCTTTCCCTTCATGAAAGTGCCGTTTAAGAACGTCTGCACTGCCGATTCCGTGTGGTAGGACGCATTAAAAGTCAACTGCTCAAACATAAAAATATAAGTTTCCGTCAGAAAATTGCGGGGATCCATGTGATAGGAAAGCCCCTCCTTTGTGGCATAATTCCAGCCACTCTCACTGAGACAGGACTTGCCGACCCAGCCTTTCTCCAAATTCGCGCTTGTTGGATAAATCAGGCTCTTGACTCCCATTTCCGCAGATACGGACGCGTTAAAATCAAGCCCCGTCTTCATGGGCACAAACGTCCAGTTCGGATGGGCGTTTTTTAACTTTCTCAAATCAGCCTGATAAGAACCCGGAAAAGCATTGACATCCGAAGTGTCCACCGCGTAAGTCATCATAGAATACGTCCGCATTCCATAAGCCGTATCTGCATAAGTCTCCGCGCCTGTTTCCAGAATCGGAAGCAGATATTCCTCCTCCCACGCCAGCCAGTCCTCGTCAGAATACGCCAGATAATAGCTCTGTACATAGCCCGTGCCTTCCGAGCCGTTTACCAGATACTGCGCCTCATACCAGACGTCATCCTCCGTGATCTCGACGCCCCGCATATATAATGTCTGCCCGATTTCCAATGTGGCGGCCGCGCTGCTGTCAGCGTCCGCCTCCTCGCGGGCATCGTAGCTATCCGCATGATAGAGCAGCGCCATCAGCGGCTTCCCGGCTAACAACGCGTCAAAAGCCTCCTGCGCCTCCTTAATCCTCTCTTCCCGCTCTGCATCCAGACTGTTTTCGGAAACGGAAGACAGATCGTTATCTGAAACAGAGGACAAATCATTTTCGGAGACGGAATCTTCCGGCTCCTGTATTTCTCCTTCTGCAGGCTCTTCATCTTCTTCCGGTTCTGCCGGATCTCCTTCTCCGTTTCCGTCCGGCTCCTGCGGCTCGTCTCCCTCTCCCGGCTCTGTCAAATCTCCTTCTCCGTTTCCATCCGGCTCCTGCGGCTTATCCCCTTCCCCCGGTTCTGCCGGATCTCCTTCTCCGTTTCCGCCCGGCTCCTGCGGCTTATCCCCCTCTCCCGGCTCTGCCGGATCTCCTTCTCCATTTCCATCCGGCTCCTGCGGCTTATCCCCTTCTCCCGGTTCCGCCGGATTTCCTTCTCCGCTTCCGTCCGGCTCCTGTGTCCTGTCTCCCTCTCCGCTTCCGCCCGGCTTCTGCGGCCTGTCTCCTGCCTCCGACTCCTGCGGGCCGCCTTCTGCCTGCTCCCGCGCTTCTCCTGCCACAGCATCTTCTTTCCCCCCGGAAATACGTCCGATGTTCTCTCCATAATCAGGTTGTTCCAACGCTGCGGCTTCCTTCACGGAAACCTCCGGCCCGATACCCTTACCCGCTTCCGGCTGCGCAGCCAGAACCGTCAGGGGCGCGCCCTCCGCGCAGAGCGCAAGACTCAGCAGCAGCGCAAACGCTCTGCTCCCCGATTTTTTCCATCCCCATATTTCTTTTAACGCCCGTCTCATCTTCCCAGTCGTCATATACGATATCTCATCTCCCTGTTAATTGATCTGCACCAGAAGGAGTTTACCGGCAGCGTTTCGTCGACGAAACCGCTCATCCCCCTGCGATTTGATCCGCACCCCGTCGTTTTGCCGGTTCTCCCGGGCAGACAGCCCGGTTGCCGCATGTATGCCGCCGCGGTTCCCGGTGCATTCCACGGTGGTTGCAATGTTATGTCTACCAATCTGGCTCTTATCATAACATAAAAAAGAGAATTGACACAAGTAAATACTTGTCAATTCTCCATTAAATACTGCTTATTTCCAAATTCTGTGCTTTTATGATAAATTCTGTCACCGATCTTCACCGGTTCTTCCGGAAGATTCCCGAACCAGATAATGCAGTCAGGCACGAAGTCTTCGTCCGCATAAACCGCCGTCTCATTACTGACCAGAACATGCTCCAGACGACAGCCATCCAGCATTTCCCAGAAAGGATACTCGAAATCGTCCGCTTTGAGCAAATGCAGTCCCACATTTTCGTACTGCCGGGATTTGATTTCGTCCACCAGCGGCGCATAGACCGCCAGCTCATCCCATCTCGCCGCAAAATAGCTGTAAGGTCTCGTCCTCGCACGGTTCTTCCAGATATCAAAGTGATGGACGGAAAGGCTCACTGCCTCCGCAATGCACAGCACGCTTACGATTCCAACGATTCCCCAGCGGACCGGCCTCCCCCGTTTCCCCTCTGTCGCCATCTGCATCCCGGCCGTTATCATGGGGCATAAAAGCGCCAGATAGGCGATCATATATCTGCTCACAAAAGGCTCCCAGCGAAGCACCGTACAGAATGCAGCGAAGGAGACTGACGCCGCCGCGAAATACCCCCTGCAGTACCCCGTCCATTTTTTCCTTCCAAATCCAAGAACCACCCACAAAACACAGAAAAAGAAAAGCCAGATCACCGTCGGATTCACCGCCGTATCACAGCCGTAATTTCCGGCCTCATGAAGCATGTACGCCCTGCCTCTCTCAGAAATGGACTCCGCGTCCAGCTCCACCCGCAAAAGCGCGGCGGCTTTCTCCGCAATCTTCGTAAAAATTTCATGCCCATTCTTCACAAACGGCGTCGGCATGTTAAAGGAAAGATTTTTTATCATATTGACAAGGAGATAGGACGGCTGCGTCGTCCCCACGAGCTGGGCCGCACCGGCAGCAGGACTGGCATACGCGCCGAAGCTCTTAAAATTCCTCAGAATTTCCGGAACCAGCGGAAGCCCCACAAAGGGAAGCGCCCCGCAAAAAATCCCGGAAAGGTCGCGCACGCTGTCTTTTCTTTTGATACAGACCGCTAACAGCCACAGGGCAAATACTACCATACCCACACAGACTGAGGGCTTTGCCAGATATCCCCAGGCCACGCACAGTCCCATTGTACCCACGCGCCAGACGGTAATTTTATCAAACCGCATCGCTTTTTTTACATCCACATAGTCAAGCAGCCTGTATACAAAGAATAACAGCCAGATCGCCGCGAAATTGTCCACCTGTGTTGTCAGCGCCTCCGCATAGGCGATGGGCATGGACATAAACAACAGCGCCGACAGGAAACAAAAGAGCCTGCTGCAGGAAAGTCTTGCGGCAATGGCCGCCGCCATAACCGCGCAGGTAAGATACGACGTCCCCTGTAACAGATTGAAAAACAGATCATGTCCCCGGCACAAAATATAGACATGCAGATTCACAAACTCCGCCAGCACGGGACTGCACACCTGCCTGATGGAATTGGTGGCGTAATGCGCCGCCGAACGGTTCTGCGCCCAATAGGCGATTCTTGGCAGATGATACGTCATGGAATCCCAATTGTACGGCGTCGTAATCAGGGACAGGACCAGAACCACCATTCCGATTACAAGCAAAATACCGTAATACGGCGCTTCCCGCAGCGCCTGCCACGCGCGCGCGCCTGCCGCCCGCACACGTTTCACCGCGCAGGCCGCCGTAAGTCCCATTTTCCTAAGCTGCGCTGCAAGGAAGAAGAGCAGAAACACATCCAGCGCCCCCCAGGCTGCAAACAGACTGCGGAAACGCAGGGCATGTCCCACCGACAAAACTTCCGTAAGCGCAAAAAGAAAAAGCATCCAAAGGCAGCACGCCTCCATATAAGTACCAAGGCATGTGTCCTCTATGCTCTTTCTCTTCTTATACACATGAATATTGCCATACAGCGCGACTACCGCAAGCAGCATATTTCTTCCTTTCCTGCGGACCGTACCTTCCCTTTATCGAATCACCGTCCACGTATATGTGACCTAAACCCTGCACTCCCCGTCATGGGAAATACAGTTGATCTGCGTCAGGCACTTTATTTTTGAGAGCGCCCCCAGAAGCTCTTCCTTCTTCGCCGTCTTCACCTCAATAATCAGCTCCGCTTCGCCGTTCCTGATACATCTGGATTTCTCCTTATGATACCTGCAGTTTCCCTTTAAGAGCTTCTCCAGCTCCTCATAGTCAATCTCCGTCGCCAATGCCCGCAGCACCAGCAGATCAGGGGCCTTCGCATTCGGAACCAGATCCAGCGCAAGAAGCAGAATCGTCATAACGATACACAGCACGAAGGAAAGCAGATATAATCCGACGCCTACAATAATACCCGCGCTGATAGACCAGAACAGATACAAAAGATCCATCGGATTCTTTACCGCGTTACGGAAACGGACAATGGACAGCGCGCCCACCATGCCGAGGGAAACAAGCAGATTCGACTGCATGGCAATCATAATCGCCGCCACGATAACCGGCATTCCCGCAAGCGTCACATTCAGGTCTTTGGAATAAAAGGCCGACTTGGAAGAGAACTTGTACACCGCAAAAATATAAAGCCCCACAAGCGCAGCGATCACGATGAGAAGCAGAATGCTTTTCGCGGAAAGATTCGTGCCGCCTCCCAGACTTTCATACACACTGTTTTTGATTACATCCTTAATTGACATGGTCATTCTCCTTTATACATTAGTGATAATCAGGCGTTTGCAAAACTCTTTTCGCACTTACCCGTTAGTGATCCGCCCGCTTATAACGCCACACACTCCCGGCACAACTGGTACTTGGAATATGCCGTTTGCCGCATACTTCCCGTTTCCAGAAGCTGCAGCAGAAAATCCGGTATAAATTCATCGTACTTCACTTCTAACACTTTATCATATTCCCGCAAAAAATCATAGCTGATATTTTTCTCTCCGAACGCCTCCACCATACTGCTGGCCCGCACATTGCGGTCAAAAGTGATCCGCACATTGCCCGGCCCGTATACATAGGCTTTCCGCTCGTAGGCCACGATCACTTTCGGCCGGAGTCCCTGTGTCCGGACCGCCAGATTAAAAAGCGTCGCCGGATCTTTTGCAGACGCGTCGTCCTCAATGCATTCTCCACGCATCAGACACTCCATCTGGGCCTTTGTGATGGTCCTGGCGCTCTTAGAAATACGGTTATCCCGCTTGGTTTTTACCTCCAGCTTAATCACATCCAGAGAGTCATTATAAATCCTGATCCGGTATTTGCTCCGCCGGTTCACGCCGTCTGTCGTGTCCCGCAGACAGGAATCCGTAAAATCGTCAAAATACAGGCTTGTAATCCGGTACCCCTCCGGGCCGCCCTCGTTAACGTCCGGCCTCAGCACAGCCTCCATACGCGCCTGCAGCATCGCAAGCTGTGCATCCGTGCAGTTGTATTTATCTTCCACCCGATACATCGTTTTCCTCTTCCTCCGCCAATGGTTCTTCATCAAAATAAGGCGCCTCGAAATAGGCATCCAGAAAATCCAGCCGGTTCTCCACATACTCGTAGATATAGGCGTCCTGCCAATGCTCGCGCCCGTGCTCCTCCCAGCGCACATAGTTCCTGTCATAGGCACCGGAAGCATGGAGATAGGCAAAGTCCTCATCCAGCATACCATATAATCTGTCTTTTGACAAAATATCTTCCCGAAGCTGCCTCCAGCGCGCAAGCGTCAGTTCCTGTATCTCGTCCTGCCTGCACCGGTACATCTGCTTCACATCCTCGCTCCACACATAGGCACAATATGCCCAGCCTGCATTGTACAGCTTTCTGTCCAGATTCCCCTTATACAGACCGTCACCCCATGTTGCGTTGCAGTCCCAGGGGACCTTGGAAATCACATGCCTTCCGGTCTGCCTGTCATATGCCGCCACGAAGAATGTGTTTTTTCTTGTATAGTTGTCACAGGCTCTTGTGAGTATGACGAAAATATTATAATCTATGGCGTTTTCCATGTTTAGCAGCGTCCGTGCCGCGTCATAGTCTTCTATCTCATCCGCCGCGAAAATGTCCAGATATTCTTTTATCGGCAGCCACGTAGCCCGGTTAACGGTCTTCGGATATTTGATATCATAGTCTATGCTCAAACCGAAATCCTCCGGAATCGACTCGTCGGGTAACGCAAACCCCCGGCATTTGTATAAGACGTCGTTTTTCTCCAGAGACAGCTCCTTCGCGTCAATGCGCTCGGTCAGCCCATACACACCCATATATACATTGTCGGCAAACAGTTCCACATACTCCATCGTTGTCCCGCCGTCTTTCGGGTCGGCATTGTCCGAGGCAATCGCCCGCCAGACATCGTAGGCAAACTTATTGTGAATCAGACCGTCGTCATCATAGAGCGCCGTCAGAATCCAGTCATCGTCCCGCCGCATACCAAGCAGCGACATTTTCCGGTCCAGCTCCAGTTTATAACTCTGTTTCGGGAAGCGTCTGGAGCTGTTTCCGCGAACCGCCGCCTGACAGTCCGCACTCTGGTACTCCTTTCCTGTAAACTTCATATCAGAAACCTGCACCTTTGCATTCTGCGCCTCGTCCCCGATCCCTGCGCCGGACGCTGTCTCAATCGTCATGACAGGCATACCCGTAAACACGACGTCATAGGTGCACCAGGTCCCCTTCTTTCTGTCAATACCATACAGCAGGAAACTGTGCCCTTCGGCAATCGCCCCCGCACAGTCCCCGAAGCAGGCGTCCTCCTGCCAGTACAGTTCTCCTGCGGACGCGGTGAGCACACCGTCCCACACGCCGTTTTCCATATTCTGTGTCACAAAATATCTGTCTGAAACCGCGTCATAGGCAGTTCCATGGCCGTTAAAGGAAAGCGCCGGTCTCTCCGACGTCTCCTCCAGTCCGGAGAGAAGTGTCCGCAGTCTGCCGCTGTCGCAGACCCCGACCGTCAGATACCCCCCCCCCCCGTATTTTCAGGCATATTATCCCACCGGATCAGTACGCCCAAAGCCACGGAAAGCACCGCTATTGCAAACAGCTTTCTCTGTCGGGATATTTTTATCATTTTAATCTGTCCCTCAAAACTCTGGCCGGAACGCCTGCCGCAATCTTATCCTGCGCAATGTCCTCAAGCACCGCCGATCCAATGCCGATCAGGGCGTGATCCCCCACGCTGCACTGGTTCTTGACGATGCTGCCCGCTATCCATGCTTGATCCCCCACAGACACGCTCCCATACAGATGGGAACAGATCAGAACCGCATCCTTCCCCACTCTGGAATTATGCGCTATCAATGTGCAGGGCGCAATCTTCGTCCCGCTTCCGATATAAGTATCGTCGATTGTGCCTCTTTGTATGCTCACATGACTGCTGATAAATACGTCGTCCCCGATTGTCACACCGCCGAAATGCGCAATCATAACCCGGTGATGGTTTTCATCCTCGTAGGCTCCGAAGCCGTCTTCCCCGATCATGGACAACGCCTGTACCGTACAGCGCTTTCCTATTTTCACCCGGTTTTTGATCACCACATTGTCGGAAATCACCGTGTCGTCCCCGATCTCCACCTCTCCCGTGATCGAACAGTTATGCCCGATTCTGACGTTATTCCCAAGCCTGACATGCTTACCGATCACCGTATTGTGCCCGATCAGCGCCTCCTCTTCCTCCGGCACCGGAAAAAAGTGTTCCAGCAGCAGAAAAAACACCGCCTTGGAATTTTCACAAATGATCTGGTTCGGAAGCGGCAGCTCCACCCCCTCCTGCACAACACAGAGTGTAATATCCTTCAACTCTTCACGCCACTTCTCCGCGTTCTTAATCCATGTAAGAGTCCCCGCCCGGTAATGGTCGGACGAAGAAAATCCCTCCACCGTCACATCCGCATCCGCCCGCATCCGAAATTCCTGTTTCTCCTGTCGTAAAAATTTCTCTATCTGCGCTGCAGTCGTCATAGCTCGTCCCTTCTCAAAAACTCCTCGATGTCCCTGACATTGTCCTTCATATCGCCGTAGCACACGTCCACCCGGCTTTCACAAAACCATTTCAGTTCTTCCTTCGCGCTCTTCTCCTCCCTGTCATACCAGAAAGGATGGGTCAGCACATGCAGCCTGTCATATTCTCCGCTCTCCACAATGCCAATCACGTCCTCCCGCCAGTTTCTCCGGGAATCGGACACATATTTGTGATTGTGGAAGAACTCCCTGCCGTAGCTGTTTACGATCCTGCCGTCCCGGACACGGTAATCGGCAGCAAGCGTATCGGCAGACGGACGGTGCATGGACACGCTCGTCACCTCACATCCGAGGCACTTCTCCAAAAGCAAAGCCTCCTCCTCCATCGCCTCTGTCAGATCGTCATGTGACGCATCGTATTTCGCCTCGTCAAAGTGCAGCCCCACTTCATGTCCAAGCCCCACAATCCTGTGCAGCATGTCCTGACTGCGCCCTGAAAAAATATTGTAGAAATTACTCGTAACCAGCACAAAATAAGTGGAGCTGACACCCATCTGCGATTCCAGCTCCCCCATTTTCACAGCCTTGCCGATGTCCATGTCGATGTCATGGCGCAGGATTACGCTGCGGCCTGTCTGTGTATAATTATGATAGTTACAGAATGTGTAACCTTTTTCCCGTAATAGTGTAATCAGATTCTGATATGCCTGATAGGTAAATTCCATATTTCTGTGCCTTTCCAATCCCTGCGCCATACGCTGCCGGCTTCACGCCATAAGAGAGGACGCAGTCCGCCGGATTTTTGTATTAAATTATAAGTGATTCTTTACAGAAATACAATATCATTTGCCTTTTCAGTGAAACCTTTTCTCCCTTTTTAACCTGTCGAAGTGTTCCTTATCCCTGTACTTAAACACAGCGGCCGGGTTTCCTCCAGCAATGGCACAGGGCGGAACACTTCTTACTACCACCGCTCCAGCCTGGATTATGGCGCCTTCCCCAATCGTAACTCCCGGCAGAATCATTACACGATCCCCGATCCACACAAAATCTCCAATCCTGACATCCCCTATCATATCCGTACCGTCATAGGGAATTTCCTCCCCTTCATAGTTATGACTGGCGGTAAGAATCTTACATTCTGTTCCCGAGTGAAAATAGCGTCCTATTTCAACCCTGCCCGCACCCATAATTCTCATTCCATTAAAATTTGCATGGTCATGAATATATGTCTTTTTGGTGACCTTTGAGTAATGGTTGGCCCGGCATCCCTCACCCACTTGCGCCGCAGAATATTGTATCAGCGTCGTAAATACAATAGTGCGTACATGCCTGATAAACTTCTTTATAAAATTAGTCTTACTATTATGTTGTATATTCTGAACCATACGAATATTCTATCTCCCCGCTTCTTTCCGAAAAAGTTTATACGTTATACAGCATACCGAAATCAGATAAATCAAAATAACCAGCCCTCTTATCGCAGCATTTTTATACAGGTACGGCATTACCCCACACCCTATAGAAAATAAGACAATAATACCTGCCTGCGTTTTATGATCGTACAAATTTTTATATGGCAGCTTTTTCACTGCCATATAGTGCATAAAGCACAGCATCGCATAACTAATCAGCGTTGTAACCGCCGCTGCAGTGTATCCGAACTGTGGAACAAAAAGAAAATTCAGCACAAGATTAGCCCCTGCCGCACACAGCGTACATACAGATACTGTAATCGTCTTTTTACAGTAAATTTCCAGATTGACGTAATAGGTATAAAAAAACTGAAAACAGCATCCCAGCATTATAGCGGGAATGACCAGTACCGAGTCCCTGTATTTTTTGCCGCCCAGAATATAGACCAGCTCTGGTGTAAACAGCATGACTCCCAGAACAATCATATGAAAAAAAAGAAACAGCTTTTTTCCCTGATTGCTGACAGCGCCCACATCATTTTCTTTCAGCTTCCGATACATCCACGGAACATACGCCTGATTTACGGATGTGCTGAAAACCGACACCACCAATGCACAGTTATAGGCAAAACTGTATACTGCCAGGTCCGCATTGCCGCAATAATATTTAATCACGAATCGATCCGAATTATTCAAAACACTTCCCGAAAGATGATGCGGGATCATCGGAACAGAAATCATCAGCGCATACTTCGCCCTTTCACGCACGAATTTTCTTCCCCTTGAGAAAAAAATTCCGTAAAGCACTAAGTTTACCATTACAACGGGCAGCACATACCCTACCACCCTCGCCCACACCTTATCCTGAAACGCTAACACCGTAATCACAGATAAGACAAGCGAAAACACCGCGCCCCCTACGCTGACAAAGATGGAAGACATATATTTACCGCGCATACGCTGCCATATCATAAAAAACTGTGACGCCGGTGCAAAAATCAAATATACAAAAAGCATATTCATATACCGTAAGTCCATACCCAGCATATGCATGACCGGTTTTCTAAAGAGAAATGCTGCCAGATAACAAAACGCAGAAAATACTACACTGAGCCATGAAATGGTAGACATGTATGTATCGAAATCTTCTTCGTAATCATAATAAGCGCGGCTGACAGACGCATACAGATCAATTGATGTGACAACGCCGAGCAGTGTTGCCCACGCGGTAAAATTGCTAAATTCACCATAGTCCTCTTTGGATAACAGTCTGGTAAAAACGGGAGTACTGACAAAGGCAATTCCTCTATTAATGAAATTGCCTATTGTATACCATATGCCCGCTTTAATATCCCCGCTTATTTTTCTCATAACCTGTCAGCACCCGGACTTCTCATCTTTATCATCAACTGCTTCCTTTTTCCATAACCATTTCCGCTATTTTAAAATCAAGTTCACTGTCAATATCAATCGAATCTTCCTGACCCATAATATACGCAATGCCATTCTTACCAAAGAAACTTTTATTCTGCCTGAACCGTTCTGCTCTTGCCATATAGATTGCACCGTTTAACCGGTAATACACCGGCAGGGTCTGCCGACAGGATCTTTTAACCTCCTCGAAAATAAACTCGTCCATGCAAAGATCATTCCCCAGCACACCTGTCCATAATGGCGAATGCTCGCACTCGCAAACACTGACCAGAAAATCCGGCTGTCTCTCATGAAACAAATTCCACGCCTCCCTCAAATGGACGCTGTTCCTGAGAGGCGATGTTGGCTGCAGCTTACACACCATATCAAACCGAACCCCCAGCTCTTCATAATAATCCAGCGCATGCATAATTACGGCATCGGACGAAGTCGTATCTCCGGATATGGATGCCGGGCGCAGAAAAGGCACTTCCGCCCCGTATCTGACTGCAATATCGGCAATCCCGCTGCTATCTGTGGATACAATTATTTTAGAAAATATTCCTGCTTCACATGCCGCTTTTATCGTATACGCTATCAGCGGCTCGCCCGCAAGCTCTCTGATATTTTTACCCGGCACTCCTTTAGATCCGCCTCTGGCAGGTATTACCGCCAACATAACCTCAACCTTCTTTCAGTCGCTATCTATTCTGCGGGCCGGTACACCCACATATATCCCCGGTTCGGTGATGCACTCCCTGACCACCGCTCCCGCGCCAATGACAACATTGTCACATACGCTGATTTTATCAATAACAGTACTGCCTGCCCCGCAAAAAACGTAATTCCCGATATTTGCACGGCCGCACACAACTGTCCGCGGCGCCACATGCGTATTATTACCGATTTTCGCTTCATGCTCTATTATGCTGCCTGTATTAATAATAGAATTATCACCCACACAAGCCTGCGGACCAATATGTGTACCCGCGGCAACGAACGTTCCCTGCCCGATTACGGATTCCATTCCTATATGCGCATATTTGGACACGACTGCCGCAGGCAGCCCCCGTGTCATTTTCTGCAGAGTCTGATACACTTTAGCGCGCTGTACATTGTCGCCTATCGCTACGATATACTTGTCCTCATTCTGCGGTTCACATCGCTTTAACACTTTGCAGCCCAGTATCATCTCATCATCCTTCGCGCCGCCGTCTACCAGTATAATTTCTATTTCCCTGCACGTCTCCCGGATCACGTCGACAACGCTTCTTGCATGACCACCACAGCCAAATACAATTATCCTGCTCATGTCTTTCCCATCTGCATATTACCGCACAGCAGATTATCCTCCTGCATTTATCCCGCCTTCTATTTTCGTCTCAATACATAAAAAAGTGTGTCGCACATCTGCAACTGCCGTAACTTTTCCGCATATGTCTCATTCAGTTCTTTGCCGTCTAAAAAATCCCATTTTTCATGTCCGCCCGGTTGTCCTTTTGCAAGCCACAGCAAATGATTTGCAATTGTATATCTTTGTACCTGCCCGGCAGAAACAATATCAAATTTTCCGTTCTCCTCTATGAGCATCGAGAGGCTCTTCATTGTATACAAAAATATGTGGGCGCTCCAATAAGTAAAATCGGCAAATTTATCACTCTCATATAAAGACAGCAATATATCGTCCGCATGGGGCACCTCTATAATAAGATACCCTCCCGGCACTATAAATTCACTGAATTTATCCAACCAGATCCGCGGCTCTGCCAGATGTTCAAAGGTATGGAAAAGCGTCATAATATCCGCTTTTTCATGCAGCTCTTCTATTGTTCGATAGCACCGGATGCCCTTACTGCCCAGATACTCTCTTTCTTCTCTTCCCAGTTCTACACCACAGCAGGTATCCGTTACCTTAGCAACCTGTTTTAAAAATCCGCCAAATCCGCAGCCAAAATCCAATACGCTTTTTCCCGCACACAGCTTGCCAACCATTTCAAAACGCCGGATATCATCCTTTTGAAACATCTGCAGTCTCTTCTCTATATCCAGATCAGACAGCCGGTTTTTTTGGTACATGTACCCATTTTCATAATCATTGTCACTGTTTACCGCATTGAGAAATTTTGTGCCGCAATCACTGCACCGATAAACGTCAATCGAGCTGTCGTCTCTGGTTCCAATATGTATCAACGCACTTTTACCCTGACAAACCGGACATTCCAAAATCTGTTCATCCATAACCATTCTTTCTCCCTTTCATATGCAGCGCCATCTGTAAACGCTATTGACATCCCCTACAGGACGGAACATATCATATTTCTTATCCGCTCAATGCTCTCGCCATTTACTTCGTAAGCCGTTGGAAGGTTTATTCCCATTCGGGAAATTTTCCTGCTGATCTTACAGTCAGCGGCATATTTCCGGTAAATATCCATCTCACTTAACGGAATAAAAAAGGCGCGCACATCCACATCATTCTCTTTTAGCTTTGCCAAAACCGCATCTCTCTTGTCTTCATTTATCAGCGCAGATACAAGCCACGCAATCTTCTTTCTTCCCGGCAAATTATTGTTTTGCAAGGTAATGCCTGCGATACCATCAAATTTTTCTCTATACTGCTCTTCGAGTTTTCCCCGCCATTCCAGAATCCGGTCAATCCGCTCCACCTGCGCTGTCCCGATTGCCGCCTGCATATTCGTCATCCTATAGTTAAACCCGATCACCTCATGATAGTATTTATGGGTTTTACTCATTCCATGATCCCGCAGTATGCGCATTTTATCGTTTAATTCTTCGCTATTAGTAATGCACATTCCTCCCTCACCGGTCGTAATGACCTTATTGCCAAAAAAAGAAAAGCAGGAAATCACCCCAAAAGAACCCACTCTTTTATGGTTCCACTCCGCCCCATGAGCCTCCGCGCAGTCCTCAATGATATATAGATTTTTTTCATCCGCAATGCTGCATATCCTTCCCATATCGCAAGGCTGACCATAAATATGGACAGGAATGATCGCCTTCGTCCTTGACGTGACTGCCTTCTCGATTTCATCGGGATCAATACACCAGCTATCCTCCTCAATATCCACTATAACCGGCGTTGCTCCGGTATAGATTACCGCATTGATTGTTGCCGCAAATGTAATGTCCGGAACGATCACCTCATCTCCCGGTCCGATGCCCAGCGCCGCCAGAGCCAGATGTAACGCCGTCGTTCCGTTAGACGTCGCCACTCCATATCCTGCATCACAATAACTTGAAAAGCTATCTTCAAAACGGGTAATGTACTCGCCTGTACTGGATATCCATGTAGAAAAAAAAGCGTCCATTAAATATTTATACTCGTTGCCGTTCAGCTGCGGCTGGGCTAACGGTATATGAACATTTTTATCATATTCGACATAATCCACCACGCGCATCTTCTCATCTACAATCGGTATAATTCTAATGCGATCGCTGAACTTACTGATAATATCAGTGGAATCATCTTCCGTATGCGCATAGACGAAATTTCTGCGAATATGCGCCCCGACCGTATCCTGTAACCCATAGCCGCTTATCAGCAGCCGTCGTATATCACCATCCGTTATGACCCCGGCCAGACGCCCTTCATCATCGGTAATAAACGCCGTACCTTCTGCATTTTTGTCAATGCACATCATAACATCTTTGATTGTAGCCTTATCACTGCACACCAGCCGCTCCAGTTCCATTATAATTCCCTTCTTTTCCCGTCTATAATCTCTTCCGTCATTTCCACGCTGTTAAGAATTTCCTCCATACTCCCGACTGTCTCTAAAGTAACGTTTATGCAGGGCGTATATATTTTCCGAAACTCACTCAGTACAGCACTGTCTCTTTGCAGCGGTTTATGCTCATCTAAAATTCCGCCGTTTTCGCTCATATGTAACCACTTAACATACGCGCTGAGTTTTTCACACTCTTTCGCATAATCCAAACCCAATGTATTTGCTGAAACATACAAATGCCCTAAATCTAACAGCAGATTAAATTCTATTTGTTCTTTCATCTTCATAATCGAACGGTAATCAGTCATCATCATATGATTCTGAAACGCAAACTGCCGGTAATTCTCTGCATTCAGCACGTTATTTTCCAAATATAATGCAATACCACTATCGGCGCACAGGCCGGCAATATGCTCATAGGCGCAGCAAAACCGGTCATACGCTTTTTCCTCATCGTATATAATATTTCCGTTGAGCCTGTTTCCAACCTCCTCTACGCCGATCTCAACCATAAATCCGGCGTGTATGGACAGAACGCCACAGTGCAGGCGCTTCAACATCTCAATACAATTCACATAATGCCCGACGGACTGTTTGTATATCCGGTCATTACAGGATGCCAGATTCACTACAAACGGCTCTTCTGGTGGCGGAAAATATGCGTGACAGGCATATCTCAGATTATACTCCCGCTGTAGCTGTCCGATTTCCCGCTCTATTCCGTCATAATAATCCGTTCCGCCGGAAAGCTCTATATTTCTGATGCCCGCCCCCGCCAGCCTCCGTATCACGTCCGCAATATTATGCTGTCTGACACAACTCGATGATACATAAATCATAGATACACCATTTGCCTAATCCGCCCGGATAATATCGTCCGGTTCATAGTTTTGATCCGCTGTCTTTCCCAGCACAGCGTCATAATACAATGCTGAAACGCCAATCCCGTTTGTTCTTTTTGCCACAATATTGTCCGGCCCAAAAGCTTCTCCCTGCCTGATTTTCCGACAGGCTACAAGACATTTTTGTAATGATTTTCTGGTCATCTGCTCAGAATATGCGGGCATTTTAATACCATCACCGAGATATTTTTCTACGCGCCGTATTTCATCTGCAAGCTGCTTTAACTCTTTAGGCGTAACAGACGCCTTATGATCCGGCCCTGCCATATTCCTGTCCAGCGTAAAATGCTTCTCGATAACCTTTGCTCCCACAGCCACCGCATAAGGCGCCGCACCAACCCCCTGCGAATGATCGGAATAGCCGACAAGCATATCAAACGTTCTCTTAAAGGTCCGGATCACACCGATATTTGCCTCTTCATCCTGTATTGGATAATTAGCCGTGCACTGTAGCAAAATTACATCTCTGTTAATCTCATAAATTGCCGCCAGCGCCCGCTCTACTTCTTCCAGATAACACATTCCCGCTGACAGAATAACAGGCTTGCCTTTTTCTGCCACCTGACGCAGGAACTGTATGTTAGTAATGTCTGTCGCTGCAACTTTATAAGCCGGCACCTCCAATTCCGCAAGCTCATCCAGACTGCTCTTTTCAAATGGTGTGGAGAGAAAAATAATATTCTTTTTCCGGCAATACGCCATGAGCTCTGCGGTCTGTTCCCTTGTAATTTCCAATCGCTGCAGCATATCATACTGCGATTCCGTTTTCTCAGTTGTCGTTTTTTGATAAGGCGCTTTCTCAATATTCCTGAGAATCAGGTCCTTTGTCCGAAAAGTCTGGAATTTCACGGCATCTACACCGGTTTCTGCGGCGGCATCTATCATTTGCTTTGCAATACTTATATCGCCGTTATGATTTACTCCTGCCTCCGCTATGATGAAAGTATGGCTCGCAGGATCAATTTTCGCCCCGCCTATTCGTATATTCTTATTAAATTCCATCTTCATACTTATATCCTCTCACTGCAAAACGCAGGACCGATCCATCCCTAATTCGGAACATAATTCATACTCCAAATTAGCCAGCGCATTTTCTTTCCAAAAATAGTCTGTCGGATAATCCACCGTACACCTTTTTTGTATTTTTTCCCAAAGTTCAGACGCCGATCCGACCGGTTCAGCGATTCCAAGCTCAATCAGGCCCTTTAAATAATCTGCAAATTCCTGCTGGTAAATAAACGTTCGAAGCCGGAATCCCAATCCTTCAAATATAGTCGTCGAATACACGCCCACCTGCGCATCACTGGTTCTAAAGCAGTCATATAAAGAAATGCCCGCTTTCCCGACAATCTCTACGCCGCTGCCCTCAAGCCCCGGATGGATATCTCTCCAGTCTTCATATTCACCCGGATGCAGCTTGTATATAATTCTCACTTTCTGCCTGTCTGTAATTTTGTAAAGCTCTGCCGCCGCCAAAGACAGGCTGCGCGTAAATCTCCCCTGTGATAAAAACAAAACCGTATATCGTTCGTCCGTCCGTCTGTGCGCTTTATATTCCCGCAGTTCTCTTTCAAAATATGGAAATCCGACGGAAATCAATTTATCCTTCGGAATCGGACATCGAATATCGTTCTTATAATAGTCTCCAAAGAGATACATCTTATCGGGAAACTGCCTGATCACGCATCCCGCAGGATAGTTATACGCCAGATGGTTTTTTCCCAGCCATCCATGCTGTAACTCAATCGTTGTGATATCCAGTTCTTTACAAATCTCATTAATAATCATGCACTGCTGGCTGTATGAAACCACTTCTACCACAATCTTTGGCTTCATACGCGCCAGCAGTCTTTTCAGCCTTTTATATGTGTATTGATAACGGTAATACGCACCTGCCGCCCTGCGTGCACTTTCCCTCACCTGCTCCGAGGTAAGAATCCCATGCATAGCCGCCTCTATTTCATCGTATATCCGCTTCTCGACTTTCTCCCTGCTCCTTCTGCAAAAGCGCATTTTCCATGCGCTATATAACGCCGCTTCCATTATCGCTCTATCCATATAAACAATATTGGGAGATTGAGCCGGCTCCAGATGATCTTCCTCGTAAAATCGCTCAAAGGTAATGGAATTAGGAAATTTTTTTGCCAGTTCATCCGTATAGATGCACTCGTACTTTCCCTCTTTCAAGGAGCGCCGCGGATGTGCCAGAAAACAAATGTCAACCTGCATGCCTTTTCGCATTCGCCCACTGTGGGTTATATAGTATTTCAAAAGCTTCCACTTTTTTATTTCAGGCTTCACAAACGGTTTATCCGGCGTCCGCATATTCTTATATATATAGAAGCGTTCATATTGCCAAAACTGAAAACCATTTATCTCTTTTTCCCACAAACGATATTTTTCTTCACTTTTCAATATCTCTTCGACTAAATCCATTCGCACTACCTGATTCTTCTCTTAATCCCGGTACATAGAAGCTGCTTCAACACCACATACTTTAGTATTACTTTATAAAGTGCTATCCTTAATGGCGGATAATAAATGAACGAAACAATTTCGATAAAATGTTATCTTGGCTAAAACAAAAGAGAAATTAAAGGAGGAACACAAGATGGGAACGACTCAGCCAATCAGAAAAAACGAGGAAATAGAGAGCTTAAAGGAATATTTCCTGAGTAAGGGAGAAGTGCGTAATTACGCGCTGATCACCATGGGGATTAATACGGCGCTCCGCATTAGTGACCTGCTGGAATTATGCTGGAAGGATGTATGGAATTATTCCAGAAATTGTTTTCGGCAGCATTTGATTGTCGAAGAAAGAAAGACAAAAAAGAAGCAAATAATTTATTTGAACAAAGCGTGCATTGATTCGCTACAGCTTTTACAGGAACAGTCAGCCAGCAGCATAAACGCAGAATGGTATCTGTTTCAGAGCCGTGTCGGGCATAATCGACACATTGGACGTAACCGTGCCTATGCACTGATTAAACATGCCTGGGATGAATTGGGATATGAAGGAAATATCAGTTGCCATTCTCTGCGTAAGACATTCGGCTACCATGCATGGCAAAACGGTGTATCTCCGGCAATTATTATGACGATATATAATCATTCTTCCATGGAGATTACGAAACGATATCTCGCCATTGAGCAGGATGATAAAGATCAGGTTTACCGTAAAATGATATTGTAAAATAGAAATCGGACAGAAAATGAACTATATTGAATAAATGTTGTATGATGAATACATGATACAAAATAATGAAAGTTATAAAGAATATTTGCAATAATAGACCAGACATATTATAATGAATGCATGCCAAGATAACATTTTATCGAAATTGTATTTTGTTCTTCTCACTAAAACGAACTACATTTTACGGAAGGATCCACTGCTCAATGTACCTCTTTACGGTTATTATTCCACATTATAATAGTGTCTTGTCGTTAGGACGGCTACTGTCCAGTATTCCTATTGACAGGTCAATTCAGATAATTGTAATTGACGACAAGAGTACGGAGGATTTAACCGAGGTCAAAGCTATGGTTCTTTCCCGCGGCGGAATCTTCCTTCACAACACTACCAATGTAAAAGGTGCCGGTACATGCAGAAACCTCGGATTAACGCAGGCAGAAGGAAAATGGCTTGTGTTTGCAGACGCAGATGATTATTTTCTGAATGATGCTTTTAAAATTTTAAGAACGCATGCAGACTCACATGCGGATATTGTCCACTTCATCCCTACCAGTATAGATGAAAAAACAGGCAGAACCTCCACAAGACATACCTGGTGTGAAAAACTCGTGCGGCGTTATCTCACAGAACCATCAGAGGAGAATGCACTGATGCTGCGCTATCGGTATATGGTTCCATGGTCTAAAATGGTTCGAAACCAGATGGTCCGGGATAACGAAATATTATTTGATGAAGTAATGGCCGCGAACGATATTATGTTTTCCGCAAGATGCGGTTATTATGCCAAAACGGTTGAAGCTTTTCCCGAAAAAATCTACTGCGTAACAAAATCGGAAGGCACATTGACTACCCGGCATGATGAAGATGTCTATTGGATCAGGGCAGTGGTTCATAAAGATAAATACAACTTTTTGGCTGAACGCATTGATTTAAAGAAATACGGCTATGTAGTGCCCATGGGGGTCCGCATTCTGGGCAATGCGGCAAGGCAGCAATACAGCCTGAAATTCATTTTTAAGCTTTATCGCTATTTTCGTAAGGAAAGAGTCGCTCTGATAAACTTTGCAGCCATCCGTTACAGTTTTCGGCACATGACAAAGGAGAAGGGAATCTGATTATTATGAACTATTTCAAACATGCTATATACGAACTAAAAACACTCGGTATTCAGGAAGTTTTCTGGCATATCGTTTTGTATCTCACCAAAAGCAGCTACGCCAAAACGCAAATGGCCATTCTTTCAGAAGATTATCTTTCTTCCATGCCAATGACCGAATGGGAGGAAAGACTGAAAAGTACTTTCAAATGCAGAACCGGAGAAATTTTAAATTTTAGAAATCCGCAAACATTTAATGAAAAAATACAATGGCTAAAATTATACGATAATCAACCGGTCAAAAGTAAACTGGCTGATAAATACGGCGTTCGGGAATGGGTGAAATCCGAAATCGGAGAGGAATATCTGATTCCGCTTCTTGGGGTATGGGATTCCCCGGAGCAGGTTGATTTCAGCACTCTTCCAGACCGCTTTGCCTTAAAGTCCAACCATGGGAGCGACATGATACTGGTTGTCAAAGACAAGTCCGCTTTAGATATAAAGAAAACACGGAAATTAATGGCGCAATGGCTGAAAACACCTTTCGGCTTATTAAATGCGGAACAGCACTATCATGTCATTCCGCGTAAAATCATTGCGGAAGAATACATCGAACAGGACGACGGCAACCTTTACGATTATAAAATTCATTGTTTTAACGGAAAACCTGAATTTATTCAGGTAGTTGGTGACCGCGATTGGAATACCCATTCGGCAAAGACGACTTTCTATGATACGGATTGGAAGATGACTCCCTATGCCTACGGCCGTCCACGCTATGAAAATGAAAAACCGAGGCCCGTGCAGCTAGACAGACTGCTCGCGATTGCCAAACAGTTATGCCGCGATTTCATATATGTGCGTGTGGATTTATACCTTCTGGATAACGGCGATATTAAGTTTGGTGAGATGACTTTCCATCCGCTGTCTGGGTTTGGCAAATGGCAGCCGAAAGACGCGAATCTTCTCATGGGACAGAAAATACACCTGCCGGACACACAGGTACATTAAATGGAAAGACCGGAAGCATGAAACGCTTTAAGATGAAGAAAAAAGAGAAAAGCGGAAGTGTTATAAATACCAGCAGAAACATCGTATGGGGCATCGTCAACAGAATATTTGCGTTCCTGATCCCATTTGTCATGCGAACCGTTCTGATACGCACGCTTGGCTCCGAATATCTGGGGCTTGACAGCTTGTTTACATCCATCTTACAGATGTTAAACATTGCGGAGCTTGGGTTTAGCGCGGCAATTGTTTTTAGTATGTATAAACCGATTGCAGTGGGGGATCAGGACAAGGTCTGTATACTTTTGAACCTGTACAGAACTGCATACCGCATTATCGGCGCCGTAATTTTAATTATCGGGCTCCTGCTCACACCGATGTTGCCCGGACTGATCAAAGGTCATGTTCCTTCTGACTTAAACCTTTATTTTCTTTACTTCATTTTCCTTGGAAATACCGTGATTGGCTACTGGATGTGTGCCTATAAAAAAAGTCTCCTGTCCGCACACCAGCGGGAAGATTTGAACACCAACGCCAACACCATGTTTACGCTTGGAAAAGCCCTCTCACAGTTTTTTCTTGTCGTAATATTTCGAAATTACTATCTGTACCTGTTCATGATGCCTCTGGCGTCGCTTGCAGAAAACATCTATATTGAATGGCTTACACGCAGGCTTTTCCCACAGTATGTATGCAGGGGAAAACCTGACCGGGATTCCGGCAGGGATATTGGCCGGCGCATCAGCGGACTAATGATCCGCAAAATCTGTCAGGTCAGCCGGAATTCCATGGACAACATTATCATCTCCGCATATCTGGGGCTTTCACAGGTGACAATATACGGAAATTATTACACAATTCTGTACGGTGTCCATACGCTGTTGGAATGCATTACCAAAGCGATGTCGGCTTCTGTCGGAAACAAAATTATTGTGTCTGATGCAGAAAAGAACCATGCGGACATGATGCGCTTTACGTTTATGTATATGTGGATTGCCAGCATCTGCAGCGTATGCCTGCTTGCGGTTTACCAGCCCTTTATGCGGATATGGATGGGAGAAAGGCTGATGCTGCCCGATTCTGCTATGATATTGCTTTGCATATATCTCTATACGCTATGTATGGGCGATGTCCGGTCCGTGTACGTTACCAGCGCCGGATTGTGGTGGGAAGGCCGCTATAGAAGCGCCGCAGAAGCGGTGTCAAATATTGTCCTGAATATTTTGCTCGGAAAATATTTTGGGATATCAGGTATTATCGTGGCCACAATCCTGTCCATACTGGGTATCGATTTCGGTTACGGCACTACCATTGTTTATCGGCATTATTTTAAGAATGGCAAAATTCATACGTTTTATCTGTTGCATTTATTATGTGCGGCTGTGACGACAGCGACGGCATATATTGTGTACACTGTCTGCCGGCTGCTGCCCGGCTGCGGTCTGGCCGGGCTGTTCATAAAAGGCGCTGCAGCGTTTTTTCTCGGAAATCTGTGCCTGTTGGCAGCTTATCACAGAACAGGGTATTTCCGGGATGCCTTACGTTTCGTTAAGAAGATAATTGGTTTTTAAGTTTACATGGGGAGGAAAAATTATGAGTTTTATGATAGCTTTTAGCTTCGCCGGCATTATGCTATGTATCGGCATGTTTTTGCGCGCCAAAGTATCTGTCTTTCAGAATATGCTTGTACCTGCAAGTGTGATCGGCGGTATTGTGGGCGTAATACTGATGAATTTCGTAACCGGCGCCGGAATCGACATCGGAACAGATCAGGCAATGTACACGAACATCGTTAATCATCTCTTTACCATTTCTTTTATTTCTATCAGCCTTACCAGCACGCCAAAATCGGAAAATGACGGTGCCAAAAGCGTACTCAGGGGTGCCCTTGGTATGGGAATGGTCTGGTGCCTGCTCTATGCCCTGACACCGATCATAGCGACTGTACTTATCGCCGCCTTTGGTGCGCTAGTCGATATGGATGCCGTTTACGGTATGCTGATCCAGTTTGCGTTCTGTCAGGGACCGGGACAGTCCGCTGCATATGGTGCGATTTTTGAACAGTATGGCTGGGAAAACGCATCTACGGTAGCGATTGCCTTTTCATCCATAGGTTTTATCGTTGCTTTTATGGCAGGCATACCCGCTGCCAAGCTTGGAATCCGGCGTGGAATCGCAAAAAACTGTGGAAATCTTGATACGGCGATTTTAAAGGGATACTATAAAAAGAGTGAGCAGACCGAATATATGGTAAAAGACACCACCTGCAACAGTAATGTAGAGACACTTGCATTTCACTTTGCGCTGATTGGCGTATGCTACGTTTTGGCAGTTGGAATTGCCCGAATCCTGTCTTTGATTCCGGGATTTCTCGGCACATCCATGAGCAGTATGATGTTTATGAACGGCATGTATGCCGCTTATATCGTCAAATGGCTTATGAACAAACTGCATCTCGACTTCCTGCAGGAAAACACATTACAGAGTAAGATCACCGGCTGGACAGCGGATTATCTTGTCGTATGCGCCTTTATGGCTGTTTCTCTGACTGTTATCAGAGACTGGCTGCCTCTTATGCTGCTTGTCTCTTTGGCGATTACAATAATTACCTTCGCCGTGTGTTTCTATTTCGGACAGCGTTTCGGCGGAAGCAATGATTTCGAGCGCACGCTCGGTTTGTACGGAACATGTACCGGCACTGTGCCAAGCGGCATCGCACTGGTAAGGATTGTCGATCCCGATTTCCATACTGCCACCGGTGTGGAACTTGGCGCCTGCAATCTGGTTATGCTTGCCAGCACGCCGGTTTATATTATCATCCTCGCGCTCGCTGCCGGTTCCATGGAAATCATACCTGCCCTGATTGGGCTTGCGGGATGTGCTATACTGTATCTGGCAGCTTTAAAAGTATTGAAATTATGGGGTCCTAAAACATATCGTTGGAAATAAGAATAATCCGGAGGTGCATATTATGGAACGAATTTTTTATAATGGAACAATATTAACCATGACTGGCAAAGACGGTGCTGACGAGATACGAAATGCTCCTGAAGCTGTGCTGGTAAAGGACGGCGTTATCGCTGCTGCAGGATTGATGCGGGATATCCTGCAGATAGCTGATGACAATGCCCAAAAAACGGATTTGGAAGGTAAATGTCTGATGCCCTCTTTTATCGATGCGCACAGCCATATGCTTATGAACGGACAAATGTCATTGTTTGCCGACCTTTCGGAATGCCTGTCTTTTGAAGAAATTATTGATGTGCTGGACCAGTACCGGAAACAAAACCATCTTTCAACGGACGACGTGCTTATCGGTTACGGTTATGACCATAATTTTTTGAAGGAAAACGCGCATCCTGACAAAAGAGTACTCGATCAGGTAAGTGTGGAGATTCCGATTTTTATTTTGCATATATCCGGGCATCTTGCCTGCGCTAATTCAACAGCATTGGAACTGGCGCAGATAACCAGGCAGACTGCCAATCCGGAAGGCGGGATAATCGGCAGATTGCCAGACGGAATGGAGCCAAGCGGCTATGTCGAGGAAACGGCAATGCAGCCGCTCCAAATGGCTGTTATGCCGCGCGTAAAAGCGGATTATGTAAAAATGCTGCAAAATATGCAGGAAATTTATATTAAAAATGGTATAACAACCGTACAGGATGGCGCTACCGCAGAAAAAGATCTGCATACCCTGATGAAAATCAGTTCTTCCGGACAACTGAAAATAGATGTCGTATCTTATCTTCTTATGCCTTCCGGCGGTACCGATTTAATGAAACAATACGGCTCCGGATATGCGCATTATCAGGACCGTTTGAAAATAGGCGGTTATAAGCTGATACTGGACGGTTCTCCTCAGGGGCGCTCTGCATGGATGTCACAGCCTTATATCGGAGGAACAGACGGTTATTGCGGTTATCCGTGGCTTGCGGATAATGCCGTAAAAGATTTTCTGTGCACCGCGGTAAATGAACGCAGACAGATATTAGTCCATTGCAACGGCGATGCCGCCAGCGAACAGTTTATTACCGCATATGAAAAAGCACTCTGTGAAAACGGCTGCAAAGAAGACCTGCGTCCTGTAATGATTCATTGTCAGACGGTGCGTGACGATCAGCTGGATCGCATGGCACAGCTTTCCATGATTGCCTCCATCTTTGTAGGACATGTCTGGTATTGGGGGGATATCCATTTAAAAAATTTCGGGGCGGATAGGGGAAATCGTATCAGTCCTGTAAAATCCGCGTTGGACAGAGGCGTCGTTGTAAATTTCCATCAGGATACTCCCGTCACCAGGCCCGATATGCTGCATTCTGTCTGGTGCGCGGTAAACCGGATCAGCAGAACCGGAAATGTAATCGGAAAAGAGCAGGCTGTCAGTGTGTATGAAGCGCTTCGTGCCGTTACGATAAATGCCGCTTATCAATACTTTGAAGAGGACACCAAGGGAAGTATCGAAACCGGAAAGCGCGCCGATCTTGTAATTCTTGACCGTTCTCCATTGGATGTGGATCCGATGGATATACGCAATATCAGCGTATTGGAAACCATTAAAGACGGGAAAAGCATCTTCCGTTTATTTTGATTTTATGATCCCTTCTCCGGACACTATGCGGCCATTTGAAGCAGGCCTGCGGTGCCGCGCAGGAAAATATTGTTTTTTCTCCGGACTAATAGTAAAATAATATGTGTGTGCACACAATTTATTAAAGTGGAGAGTGCAAATTATGCATATTAACAGAGATTTCTACCTGAAAAAATTAATCAGTCGGGAAAAGAACGGATTAATCAAAGTGATTACCGGTGTCAGACGTTGTGGAAAATCTTATTTGCTATTTAACATCTTTCATGATTATCTCGTTGAAAAAGGAGTAGATTCGTCTCACATCATCGAGATTGCGCTGGATGACCGGAGCAATTTGAAGCTTCGCGACCCGGACGCTATGCTGGCATACGTCAAGGACCAGATTGTGGACGGGCAGGATTATTATATTATTTTGGATGAAGTACAGCTCCTTGGGGAATTTGAGGATGTGCTCAACTCCTTTTTGCACATCAAAAATGCCGATGTGTATGTTACCGGCAGCAATTCCCGCTTTCTCTCCTCTGATGTGATCACGGAATTCAGGGGAAGGGGCGATGAAATCCATATTTATCCTTTGAATTTCAGAGAATATCAATCCGTATATGACGGAAGCAAAGAGGAAGCCTGGGACGAATATGTCATGTATGGCGGTCTGCCTTTTGTATTGTACAGAAACACGCCCGGGGAGAAAGAAGAATATCTGTTGTCTTTGTTCCGAACCGTATATCTTTCAGATATCATTGAAAGACATCATGTGAGAAACAGGGAAGAACTGGACGAATTAATCAGTATTTTAGCTTCGGCCACTGGTTCTTTAACCAATTCGGTAAAGTTGTCCAAAACTTTTAAAAGTGTTAAAAACAAAGCGATCAGCAGCGTGACACTGAAAAAGTATGCCGATTATCTGGAGGATGCTTTTCTGATCAGCAGAGCCGAACGTTATGACATAAAAGGAAAAAAATATATTAATTCTCTGGTAAAATATTACTTTGAAGATGTGGGAATACGCAATGCCAGACTTGGTTTCCGTCAGGTGGAAGAAAATCACCTGATGGAGAACATTATTTATAACGAACTCAGAAACCGCGGCTATCACGTTGATGTTGGAGTGGCAGATGCCTATGGAAAGGATGCTGCCGGAAAGACAATCCGAAAACAGTACGAAATTGATTTCGTTGCTTCAAGGGGCAGTCAAAAGTATTATCTGCAATCGGCGTTTGCCATGAACACGCCGGAAAAAATACAGCAGGAGCAAAACTCCTTATTACACGTCAACGATCATTTTAAAAAAATGATTATCGTCAGAGATCATATGAAACCCCGCCGGAATGAGCAGGGGATTGTGACCATGGGGATCCTTAACTTTCTTTTGGACGAGAACAGTTTAGAATCCTGAATCCCCGGAGCAAAGAATTGTATCTTACCATATTTATAAAAAGAGCCTTCGCACATAGCTGCCAAGGCTCTTTTTTTCTATTCAGATCTTTCGCATTCCAAATCGGGATAACATTTTATCGAAATTGTATCGTTAATGCAATTCTGTTTCTGAAATTTGCTATATCCCTGAAAGGAACGAGAAATGTATTTGTTTTCCATTATCATTCCGCATTATAACAGTACGCCTTCTCTAAAGCTGCTGCTGTCCAGCATTCCTAATGACGGGTCAATTCAGTTGATTGTAATAGACGACAAGAGTACGGAAGATCTGACCGAAGTACGACAACTGGTGCTTGCCCGAAACGGTATTTTCCTGAACAATACCTCCAGTATCAAAGGAGCCGGCACATGCCGGAATCTGGGACTTGCACAGGCGACAGGAAAATGGCTTGTGTTCGCGGATGCGGATGACTACTTCCTGGACGGAGCTTTCAAAACAATGCAGCAATATACAGAATCCGATGCGGAGATCATATACTTCTCTCCTACGAGCAGACTCGCGGGCACCGGACTTACTGCCAAAAGACATACCATATATGCGCGGCTGATATTTTATTATACCAATACCCCGTCAGAAACAAACGAAATGCTGCTTCGCTGCAAATTTATGGTGCCGTGGTCAAAGATGATCAAAAATACTCTGGTAAAAGAAAACAATATACTTTTCGATGAGGTTCCCGCCTCTAATGACGTTATGTTCTCCTTAAAAACTGCTTATTATGCCAAAAAAGTTTTTGCCTCTCCGGCGCAAATATACTGTGTGACATCCGCCCGGAATACACTGACCAGCAAAAAAAATGAACAGAACTATTGGGCGCGTGTGGAGGTATTTGTAACCCGCTATCAGTTTATGTACAGCCACCTTGATCTGGAGAAATACGGTTTTATTCTTCCAAAAGGTTTATCATTGATCGCTACCGCCGTCCGGCAAAGATACAGCCCGCTATTTATCTTTAAGATATATTCCTGTTTGAGGGAACATCATATTGCGGTACTTTCCTTCAAAAATATCCACCATGATATGCGGCAGTATATTCGATGGCGACAACTGGTCCGTAAATCCGCAAGTCAACTATGGAGGCAGACGTAACGCGCATGAAAAATATATTGATTACCGGAGCCAACTTCGGCAACAAAGGCGCACAGGCCATGCTTTTCGTTACCGTAAGCGAAATCCGTTCCCGATACCCTGACGTCAAAATATATTATACAACGAGGGAAAACCTGAAAATAAGTGACGGCTTCAAGTTTACCGCCGTAGATAAGTACACCTTTATAAATGCATTTGCGCTGAAAGCCAACGCCGTGAATAAATATCAGTTTTGGAAAGAAGCCGCAAAACAGACCCTGAGATCTCTGGCAAAGAGAAATTATCGGGCACTCGGCACTGATTACAAATATACCGCTCTCATAGACAGCCTTGATCTGGTCTTAGACATCAGCGGTTTTAATTTGTCCTCGCTGTTTTCACAGCGTTCTAACGATTACTATTTAAAAGTGATTGCGTATTCCCGAAAATGCGGCATACCGGTCATACTCCTGCCCCAGTCGTTCGGGCCATTTGATTATGGCCGGACATCCTCGCCGTATATTCAGAATATGCGTGAAATATTACAATATCCGGCTTTAATTTTTGCAAGAGAGCAGAGCGGGTACCATTTATTAGCCGGACAACAGGGATTAAAAAATATTTTTTTGTCAAACGATCTGGTATTACAAAACAGAAAAATGCATTGGCAGTCTATCTTTGAGGCAGGCAGTACACCAGAGCCGGACGCGAAAATACCCGCCGGCAATAATGTCGCCATTATACCGAATAGGAAGATCATTGAAAAATGCCCGCACTATGATACTTTTCTGTTATATCGCGCAATAATTTATACATTATTACAAATGGAAAAGAGGGTTTATCTGATTTTTCATTCATCGGAAGATCACTTTATCTGCAAAAAGATAAAAGAGAATTTCGCCGCAGAATCTTCTGTCATTTTACTGTCGCAGGAGCTTAACTGCTACGATTTTGAACATATTATTACATGTTTTGATTACGTCATTGCCTCCCGTTTTCACTCAATCGTACATGCATTTAAGAATAACGTGCCGTGTCTTGGGCTGGGCTGGGCCGAAAAATACCGGGAGCTGTTTCAAAGTGTCGGGCAGCAGGACTATATCATAGACATGAGAGCAGATCATAGCCCGGAAGAATTTCAGACATCCTTGAAAAAACTCAATCAAAACTATCTGCAAGAGAAAAAATGCATAATGAAAAAGCTGGAAATCATACAGCAAAATAATTGTTTTGATATTATGTTTGAGGAATTGGAGCATCAGGGAATACCGTTATGAGACTTGAAAGCAGAAAAAATACAAAAAAGAACTTCGCCAGCGGATTTATCTGCCGGATCGTCTTTTTGATATTTCAATTTATTACCAGGACCGTTATTATCCACCAATTAGGTGGTGAATATAGCGGACTTGACAGCTTATTCACCTCCATCCTTCAAGTCCTGAATCTCACAGAGCTCGGCGTTGGCAACGCGCTGGTTTTCAGCATGTACAAACCCATCGCTCACGATGACTACCGTACACTCTGTGCATTGATGCAGATTTATAAAACACTCTATCGGATTATCGGCTTCATAATACTCGCTATGGGCTTACTCATCATTCCTTTTGTGCCACAGCTCATTTCCGGAGGCGTACCCGAAACAATCAATGTATATGTCATTTACTGCCTGAATCTGTCGACAACAGCCGTCAGCTACTGGCTTTTTTCTTACAGAAATTCCCTGCTTATCGCTTATCAGCGAAGCAGTGTGGGTAACGCTGTCGCTCTGGGAATCGAACTCCTCAAATTTGTGGCACAGCTTTGCATACTGTTCTCCTTGAAAAGCTATTATCTGTATTTGACCGTTACACTTTTTACCACCATACTGAATAATATTGTAACCGCATGGATTACCAAAAAACTTTATCCTGACATAAATCCCGTCGGAAATCTGCCAAAACAGAAACGTCGAACAATTTTTATTCAAATCAAGGATATTTTTACGGCAAAGCTCGGGGGTGTAATTACCAATTCCTGTGATACCATTGTTGTCTCCGCTTTTCTTGGCTTGGCAGAACTGACAAAATACAGTAATTACTACTATATTGTCTCCCTGATCCGGGGATTCATGGCTCTGATCTATCAGTCTACGCGCGCCGGTATCGGAAATAAGCTGGTTTTGGATAATCCCGAAAAAAAATATCGGGATTTTCTCTCGTTTTCCTATATATGCAATTTTGTAATAGCAGTATGTACCAGCGCTTTCCTTTGCGGTATACAGCCCTTTATGCTGTTGTGGGTAAAAAATCAGTGGATGTATCCTGACTCCGTGGCGATTCTGTTTGCCATATATTTGTATATTCACGAAAGCGCTTCTGTTCTCATTACATACAAAGATGCTGCCGGAATATGGCACAACGACCGCTTCCGCCCATTAATTGTGTCTGTAATCAATCTGCTTATGAATATTGTCATGGTCCGGTATATTGGAATATATGGAATTGTATTATCTACGATACTAAGTTTTATGTTTGTCGGGATTCCCTGGCTGTTATCCAATACTTTTCGATTTATATTTAATCGGCCGTGCAAAGAATATGTTCTTTTAACACTTAGAAACACGCTGTTAACCACTATAAGCTGTGTTACAGCAATAAAACTCTGCTCTCTGCTTACTTTCACAGGAATATTCTCTTTCCTGATTCCTGTCATTATAGCAACTATAACCACACTCCTCCTGTTCGGTCTGGGGACTCTTAAGTCGAAAGATGCCTCCGAAGCCTTTAGAATAGTAACGGGCATGATGAAAGGAAGTAAAAATGAAAAACATTAAAAATGTAGTAATTACTCAAAAGTGCTGTTCCTGTGGCATATGTGCCGGTGTCTGTGCAAAAGACGCCATATTTATGGAAATCAATAAAAGAACCGGCGAACCATTCCCCCGTGTAAACGAAACACGATGCGTCGATTGCGGCGCCTGTCTGAATGTCTGTCCCGGTCTCTCCTGTGCCAGCCTGATCCTGACAGATACTCCAAAAGAACACCAGCGCAGACAGTGCAGCCATCTGGAAGCCTGGGTTGGCAGTATAAAAGATTCCGGGCTTCTGATAAACTGTACAAGCGGCGGTATTGTCTCAGAGCTTGTCCGGACTTTATTATCCGATTCCGTATATGAGTCGGCATTCTTAGTCAACACAAACCAATATGCCGATCTTGCAGAGAGCGAGCGTACAACACTGCATACACCTTCCAGCAGCAAGTCCCGTTACGTCGCCATATCTCACGAAAAAGCAGTGAAATATATCCTTAGCCACAGAGATGAACGAATTATCATTATTGCCGTCAGTTGTGCTATAAACGGTTTTCGGAATCTATTCAGACAATATCATTTAAACAGTGATAACTATTTGCTGGTTGGATTATTTTGCGATAAAATAATGACTTATCAGATATGGGACTATTTCTGCAGTGCATACTCTTCCCAAGGCGTTTTGACAGGATTAGATTTTCGAAACAAGCTGGAGTCCGGCTGGCCCGGAGATATCAGGCTGTATTTTAATAACGCTTCCATGTGCGCAGCCAGAAAAGAGCGTATGCTGGTCAAAAAGTTCTTTCAGAGTGAACGATGCCTGTACTGCACAGATAAACTGAATGAATCGTCCGATATTTCCGTCGGCGACGACTATACCGGCAGCAATACCTCTACCGGGGGAAGAAGCAGCATTATCATCCGCACATCCACGGGAAAGCGGGCATTGGATGCAATACGAAATAAGTGCACGCTTGCAGCGATATCCATCGACGAGCTGTATACAAGTCAACATGTGGGCCAAAAACAGAAAAACATTCGCTATGCCCGGTTAAAATACCGCGGAATGCTGCATTCTCAAGCATCTTTTAAAGACATATTATCTTACGCCAAGGCTAAAACCATGATAAAAATCGGACGCTCCTATTGCAAAGCGCCCGTATTCCTTCATATCGCCCTTAAAGTTAAAAAATTTATCTCATCCTTATAACAATATATTCCTCATTTTCAAGGCAAACCTCGTACCCGGTTATATTTGCAGCATCTATCTGCTCTAAGCGCATGACAACACAGGTGCCCTCCTCCAAACCGGCCAGATGCTCCGGCAGCGTACATACCACAGCTTTATCCACCAGTCTTGTCTGCAGGTCATACGACATCTTACCGTCCTGACAAATATATACGATTTCGCCTTTATCGGTATTTTCCGTCAAGTATTCAAACATCGGCGTATACCGCGCCGTATTGTCGTTTTCCCCCCTGATCGACGTGCGCATACAATAAAGCGCGGTTGTGGAAAACAAAAATATTATCATAAGAAACGCAGCGCAATAATTCAGCCGGTTCCTCCATTTGATACAGCAAAGTCCGATAAATACAAGACTGACTGCCACCGCAATCAACACACATTTCAGAACCGAAAAATCTCCCAGCCAGTGAAAAATATGGATAGCAACCGTAGATACAATATTGAGATACCCATCCTCCACACCGTGTAATCGTATAAATACTCCCACCGACACCGCAAGATAGACAAGCAGCGTGCCCGCATAACATTTCCACACAAACTGATATTCACTCTGTAACAGCATAACACATGCTGCCGTGACCAGCAGCGGAATAAGCGGCGCACTATAGCGTCCCGAAAAAGCCAGGTCAAGTCTGACTCTTCCCCCCGCCTGCGGCATCAGCTTCCCATAGGCGACAATACCTGTCATGCCGATGGAACAGAGCAGACTCACAACCGGATAGATATACAGACATGCAGATTCCGTCGTTTTTTTCCCTTTCCATATCTGCTTCACACAATATGCGCTTCCCAGTCCGACAAGCAGGTAGGAAGAAGAAAGACATTCCCATATCTGTCCCATTACATTAAGCAGTACATTCTTAATACTTGTCCATCTGAACATGCGCAAAAACTTACGGACTGCAAATTCAAAAGTATTATAAGAGCCTTGTGACACCACGCCGCCCGTGCTTTCTACCACCTCGTTTCGCACGATTGCGAGAGTTAAATACTCTTTCATAAATAAATACCCGATAAACAATACGCCCGCCGATACAGCAATCAGCAAAAGATGCTTCCAATTAATCTTATGCGTAATCAACAGGACAAGCAGACATACGCCAACCGCTCCCAACACTGCCAGCATTCGGTAGTGCACCATAAATCCATAGGAAGCCGTAACCCCCAGCGCCATCGCCTTCCACCATGCCGGACGCTCCTCCATCGAGACCAGCTCATAAAAGAGCAGCCAGACAATCAGCGCAACCAGCGTTTCACTGAGTGTCGTATAGGAATAAAATACATAAGTCGGATAAGTCGTTACCGCGAAGGCAAGAAGTCCACTGACAAGTCTGTCATGTTCCGGCAGATATCTCCTGATAATACGGTATGCTGCTGCAAACGTGCAAAGCCCCATGCATATATTAATCGCAATCGCGATCCGATACATAACAAGCATTCGGTCAGACAGAAAAAAGGTAAGCGCCAGCCAGAAGCTGTATCCGAACGAATACCATGATACCCCGTCCATAACGCCTGCCCACGTATTGCCAGTCATATGCGCCGCATGAGACCAATAGCCCAATTCATCCGCATAGATGAATGGTCCTGCAGTCCGCGTAATGTAAAATGCCCGAACCGCAATAACGCCCAGCATACAGACTCCCAGTATGAGATATCCGACATATCTTTTTCCTTCTGTATTCATGTGCTCTTTCATTTCCAGACTCCCGTTTAATCTTCCTGTTCCTTTTCCTCTACCTTTACAGTTTCCTTATCATAAAACTTCGCAATCCTGACATTGACCCAGTTCTCCACATTACCTGTCAGCCTCGGCAGTGACAAAATATCAGACTGCATATATTTTGGTTCTACTTCGATTACAAGATTTTTTTCTCCGGAATCCCTTATTGCAATCAGCTCTTCCTGCCAAAAATCATGCATCTCCTTCACTTCCTTTATCCCGGCCACTGTCCGGGACCACGGAAGTTTACTGATATTCTGATTATAAACTAACGTAGAATATAACAGTAAAATAACAAACCCGGCCATAAGCACTTCTATATGATACGGCTGGAATGACTGACACCACTCTAAGTTCTTAGCATATATTCCACAGAAAACAAAAAATGCTGCCATTCCCGCCAATGCCGTGAAATCCAGGAAAAAATACACCCGATTCGGCATCTCGGTCCCCGCATATCCAAGCGCCACCGGAAAGGCATTTATGGCAAGTGTCCCCAGTGCCAGAACACCTGCCAGAAGAACCACGCTTCCTTTAACCTGCCGCTTCTCACATTTGAACCCAAGGTAAATGCATCCCACCAGCAATACTATAACAAGCGGCTGCTGCACCAAATGCTTTAAAATTATCAGCGTCATTTTGGCTGCGTCTATAAACGCCTGAAAAATGTTGAAAGAATCGGCATAATCCGTATGCCTCTCAAAATTTCCCGGGGCCGCAACAGCAATTAATCCGCTCAGAAACATAGGTATAAAGGGAATGACTTTCTTCCATAACAGCTTGCCATCTTTATAGCTAAAATAGCACCACAGTACCAAATAAACCGTCCCCGGAAGGATTGCTTCCTGAAAAAAGTTGCACGCTAATGCACCCGTCAGCGAAAGCAAAATACCCCCCCCGGTTTATTCCGTTTTCGAAGAAATACCTGATCGTCAAATTTATGGTGATCAGTCCCATTGTCATAGCCATCATATAGCTTGATCCGACAAACCAGTAAAAAACCTCTTTATAAATATTTGTATTTAAGAACACAAAAAGAAACAGCGCTATAGATGCAGCAGCCACTTCTTTGTTTTCTATTCCCAGCACCCGCTTGACCACCGTATAAATCAGCGTGCACAAAGATATAATAAAAGCCATAAACAACAAAATCATCTCTATCCCGATTCCGAAGCTTTCAAGTTCAAAATGGACAATCGGATTCAGAATCGTTTCCGCAAACATATATATCCACAGTCCGGACTGATTGATATAGCGTCTGTTCGCATGGCTGATGCTGTCCGCTAAAATAGTTTTCCTGCTGCATCCATACGCCATGGAAAAATCATCCGCCGAGGGAAGTGTATAGAATATCGTATATATCATGGGAAACAATATGGCCGATATCAGCAGCACGCAAACAATAAATTTCCAGTTTTCTGTCAAAATTTTCTTCATCGTACTCATGAAACCTCCCTGGTAATCTTCATTCGCAGATCGTTCAGTCTGCATAATACTTCACATACCGCAAACCATTTTCGCTTTACCGCAAATGCCAGTATTTTTTCTTTATACCCTCTGTAGTCTGCCACACCGGTATTCTCTACAGCGCTGTAGTAGGGTTCTCTCATTCGCATCTGTAAAAAATGCTTTCTGCGTGCGCGGTACCCTTCCGGATTGCTGCTGTTGCATAGATACAGCACAATGCACGTCCGTATATGCGTTGCCACCCGTTCCGCATATGCCCGAGCAAATCTCTCATCCTTCTGCGCAGCCGCGAACTGCCCGAACCATCGGTTCACAACCTCGAATTTCTCAATGATATCCGGCTGGTATCTGCGCGTCACGGATTCCTGATTAATCTGATAATAATAACCCACAATCGGGAGGTATATTCCCCTTTGCGCCTTATCATAAACCAGCAGATTAAACGATATATCCTGCAATTTCGGAAAATCGGGAACAAATTCCAGACTATTATCTTCCAGAAACTTTCTGTTATAAAGCTTGTTCCAGATACACGCCGGTTCCACCGTGTTCATCTCATATTTATACTTTCCAAGCCTGTTAAGCGCCGACAACTGCAATTCCTTAAAGTCTTCTCTGCCGAAGATAATACTCTTCTCACTGTGCGCCACCTGTTTTACCTTATCCCCGGTACAAATTTTATTCGTAAAAAAAATAACCTCGTAACCCTGCTGCATATACTGCGCAAGTTTTGCGCATATATCCCTGTCCACATAATCGTCTCCGTCTACGAAATAGACCCATTCCCCATGTGCCTCATGCAGTCCGTTATTCCTGGCTGCGTTAGCCCCCCGGTTCTTCTGGTTAATCACTGTAATCCTGTCGTCACGCGCTGCATAGGAATTACAGATTTCCAGACAGTTATCGGAAGAACCGTCATTAACCAGAATAATCTCAATCGCTTTCTCCGTCTGCCCCGTCAGGCTCTCTATACACCTGCCCAGATATTTTCCCACATTATATACTGCTACAACAAATGAAACTTTAACCAAACGTATTTTCTCCCATTACCCCGGCATACCTCGCCGCAATCGCTTTATAATCGTACCGCTTTATCAGCTCTGCCCCGTTTGCGATCAGCCGGCTTCCCAGATCGCTGTCATGCAGTACTTCACAGATCGCATCCGCCAACTCTTCCACATTCTTTTCCTCACATAAAAGCGCGGTTTCCCTGTCCCTGAGAAGTTCTCCCACACCTCCGACTCCACATGCGACAATGGGCAGTCCCGAAGCCAGCGCCTCCAGTACTACCACGCTTAACCCCTCTTTGTCCCCATCGTCCGCTGTGATAAAGGGAGCCGCAAATACATCTGCAGAAGCATACATTTCTCTCAACCGGTCATGTGTCTGCGCACCAACAAACCGAATCTTATCTCCCTGACTCTCCGCCTGCTTCATAAGAGAGTCCTTCAACGGTCCGTCTCCTGCAATCACCAGAACAGCGTCAATCTTCTTCATAGCCTCTATCAGATAGGCAACGCCCTTCTTTTCAGCAAGTCTGCCAACAAACAGCACTACTTTTTTTCCGTCCTGACCAAAATAATTATCCACTGCATACTGCCTGCCAAAACCGGACATATCCACACCCATGGAAATCACGCTCGTTTTCAGCCCCGGAACAAGCTTTTCAATCCGCGCCCTCAAATCCTCCGATACCACCGTGACATGACGCGCACGTTTCAGGCAGCGCATTTTCAGTTTCTTTATCATTCCGGCGTTCAGCGAAGTCACATCACCGCCATGTCCTGTTACTATATAAGGCTTCCTGAAAAACGACTGCACAATCCCCTGCGGAATTAACCAGTGCGCATGTACCATATCATAATTTTTCAAACGCCTCAGCAATTGGAAATATAAAGCAAAAAATAGAAATGGAACCAGAAGAATCCTGATTCTTTTTTCCTTAATTCTCGGTACAATAGCGCCGGGATAACACAGCGTCTCCCACTTATGAATCGGAAAATAGTGATATCGAATTACCCTGACACCCTCCAGAACTTCCTTTTCGTTCGCTTCCGGGGCACTGGGAACCAATACCGTCACATCAAACCATTCTGTCAGATATTTACACAGATCCAGCACAAACCGCGGCTCCGTATCACCCTCCCATCTGGGAAAAGTGGAAGCCGTCACCAAAAGTTTTTTCTTTCCCACCGCTCTTCCTCTCTATCAGGAACGACTGTCGTTGTCATGCTGCGCCGCGACGTTTTTCTTTCTTTCCTGCTCCGACTCGCTGTCATACTCCAGCTTACGCACATGATACTGCACATCTTCCAATATCCTGCGGTTAGCCGCTATGGTATCCGCAAGCAGTCCGATCACAAAAGTGATGAAACCGATAATTAACAAAGTACATGCTAAAATCAGGGACTGCACATGTCCGTTCCCCGTCCCGTTAAAATAGAAAACCAGAAACCTTATGCCTATTCCCAAACCGATAAGCGAAGGTACCAGCGCAACCAAAGAAAAGCAATACAACGGCTTGTACCACATAAAAGCCCGCAGTATCGTCAGCATGGACTTTTTCACATATCCCCACATGCTATGGAACAGTCTGGAGCTGCGAAGTTCGGGATTCGTCCTGATCGGCACGCTCATTATAGGCATTTTGCTTCTGCCTGCCTGCACAATCGTCTCCAGCGTATACGTGTAATCGTTGACTACATTGAGCCGCATAGCCGCCTCTCTGCTGAACGCACGAAATCCGCTGGGCGCGTCAGGGATATCCGTGTGAGACGCTTTTCGCACCACCCAGCTCCCGAGATGCTGCAGCTTTTTCTTAATCGGAGAAAAATGCGCGGTATCGTCAATCGGCCTCTCCCCAATCACCATATCCGCTCTGCCATCCAGAATAGGACGCACTATCGTTTCGATATCGTCTCCGCAATACTGATTGTCCGCATCGGTATTCACAATAATATCCGCACCGTGACGCAGACATGCATCGATACCTGCCATAAAGCCCTTGGCCAGTCCCTTATTCTGCTTGAAGCTGACCACATAATGAACGCCCCAGTTTCTCGCTACCTCTACGGTATTATCCATACTGCCGTCATTGATAATCAGGTACTCTATCTCGTCTATACCGTCAATATGCTTCGGCAGGTCGTTTAATGCGATCTCCAGCGTTTCCGCCTCGTTATAGCATGGAATCTGAATTATTAATTTCATACTTTAAAGCTTTGCCTCCAAATAATAGAAAAGAGGAGTTTCCCGCCGACAACAAGCATCGGATTGGGCAGCCCCTCCCCTCATCCCTATCTCTAAATTATATAGCTATAGGGACAGTATAACAATAATTCAATTGAATTGCAAACCTATAAATCTATATCCTCACATAGTAGTAAAAAACCGCCACTTTTCTGAAACAAGTATACAGATATCCTTCATGCCGTCATATCTGCCCTCATAGTAGGGAATATTATTACAATCAAGCTTTTCTTTGAGAAGCTTCACCATATTCTGTTCTCCAACTCTCTCAAAATCGTCTGTCATAATCACAAAATCATCCGCCAGAATAGCCGGTATATGATTCAGTACATCCACTCTGGAGTAGATATCACCTCCCCACGGCCCATCTATGGATATCAGTTCATATTTTTTCCCTTCTACTATGCCGTCAAAATTTTCATATACATATGTTTTTGAGCCAATCCCGCCTTTCGGGCAAAACTCAGTCTCCACAATATTTCTTATATGTACACACGTCCGCTGCGTAAATCCATAATCACGTTCAAAAAAATTTACCCAGTTCTGATCTTGTTCTACAATATCATACCTGACATTTTTCTCAAATACCACATAATCCTCAATAATTTTAGAGCTCTGCCCAAGTCCGCACTCTAAAATACTTTGCGGCCTGAGTTCATTTAGCACTCTTACAAGAACATACGCATAATTATATCCTATTGCCCATCTTCCAAGAGAGAGTGATTTCTCGCGATACCAATCATATCCCTTGATCGTATCCTTAAATACATCACACCACAACAACTCCTTAGCTGCCCGAAGTATTTCATCACTCATTTTCTGGTGCTCTTCCGACTTACTGACCAGCAAGTTTCCCTTGCTCATAAAGTCCTTTATCTTCTTTGTCAAATCCGCCATAATCTCATTTTCCCTTCTGTACTTTCTTTCTGACCACACGCCAGATTTTCTTGAGAATATTTATTTGAGGCTGTCTGCGTTCATATTTAATTTTACTGTCGGTCCACTTAATCTCTCTTTGTGCAATATCCTTTAAATATTCAGCCAGAAGCTCCGTTTCCTGCCGCGTCAGACAATAGTTATTATATATCTGTTGTTCAATCAGATGCTTCATAAGATTCCGATAAGACGAAATACACATTTGACGAAATGTATTTTCCTTTATTCCAGCATAATATTTGTCATAAAAGTTTTTAGAAACTGCCGTTTCAATGATTCGTCTGGTTTCACTGCTTCCCTGCCATATGCCCCTCTCATGAATCCTGTAACAGGAAACTACCTCCGAAAAAACCATTAGTTTTCCCTTTTCGATATGTGTCAAAAAGCGAAATTCATCTCCTCTTACAGCGCAATTCTCAAATGTATCTTCCACATCGTAATATATCTGCGGTATACCATCCCTATATATACAGTTCCTCAATACCAATGCCGAAGGATGTACATAAACGCCTTTTCCTTGCAAATAATCCTCAAAATCATAACTATTATCGTTTTGTGCATGAATAATCTGCTTTTTCTCACCATTATGATAGAGCATAACCGTGTCGCCGCCGCATAACGTATACTCAGGATGGTTATCTAAAAAATCTATTTTTTTCTGCAGTTGATTTTCTCCAATCCAAAAATCATCCCCATCCAGCAACGTAATATATTCACTTTTAATACCCGCAAAAGCCCTATTAGAATTCTTAAGACACCCTCCGTTCTCTTTGCTTAATAAAAGTTCAATTTTATCCGGATACTTTTCCTGCAGCATCCTCAGCTTTTCAACTGTATGATCCGAAGAGCAGTCATCTGAAATTCTGATTTTATACTCAAAATTGACCTTCTGTATTAAAACCGATTCTACAGCCTGCTCAATATATTCTTCCAGATTATATGTCAATATGACTACTGTCAGCCTCTCCATTTTCTCCCCCTAAAGCCCTCAAGGAAACATTTTGGGCAAAATGTTTTCTTCAATTCATTTCATTTTCCATGCAGTTTATACTAATCTTCTGTTTCATCAACAAGTGTCATCTTTTTCATTAATATTGAATATATCATATTTTTACAGCCTTGTATATTACATTTTGCCCACATTATTTTCTTCATTGGAGGAAGCTCTTTAAATGAAAAAAATATTGTTTTTCCTATATAAGCTGAAAACCTTGCTGCTCGCGCACTGTTATTGCATATACCCTTCAAGAGGAACCTACCAAAAACTGTACGAATATAAAAATGTCTTTGGAAATGCTTCATACACTAAAATCAGGAGAAAAATTTTCAGCCGCGCACAAAAAGAAATCCGACAAAAGAAAAGAAAAACCTTGCGCATTGTTATGGTAGATTGCAGCGAATGGTGTACAACTGATATTTACAACTATTTTTGTTCTCGTAACTTCGATATTACCGTTGTCATCGCGCCCTTCTTTCACGGCACAGATGACAGTATTAAAAAGGCCTATTCGCTATGCGTCAATTTCTGTCAGTCAAAAAACCTGCAATATATTGACGCCTACAATCCCGATGACTGGACACTTAAAACAGAAAATTCTGCTGACCTTTATGGGGATGTTATGCTTTATACAAATCCGTGGATGGGCAGCTATCCAAAGGAGCTTAAGACAGGCAGTCTTCCCCTTTCCATCCTTACCTGCTATATTCCATACGGATTTATGCTCATGAAAGCGGATCAACATCAATTTAACCAGCCTTCGCATAATATGTTTACCTGCATCTTTTGCGAATCAGAGATTCATCGTCAAATGTTTAAAGAACATTGTGATATCGGAAACTCCCATGTGGCATTCTCAGGACACCCGAAAATGGATTGCTATATCCAAAACTCAAACGTTGACAGCATGACTATCTGGAAAGGACTAGAAAGCCATCCGGACATGATAAAAATAATATATTCACCACATTGGAATTTTGACGGTGGTTATGCCACATTTATGGAAAGCGGTATGCAAGTTCTTAAATACGCTGAGTCTCATCCCGATACGACTAGTTGGATATATAAGCCTCATCCTCTGCTCGAAAAGGAGTTGATCACAAAAGGCTTTATGACCGCCATAGAATATCAGAAATATGTGGATCGCTGGCAAAGTCTTCCAAACGCCAGAATGTATATGCTTGGAGACTATACTGATATCTTTTTCTCTTCCGACTGCATAATTAACGACAGCATATCCTTTATAGCCGAATATATGTATACGCACAAACCCATGCTGTTATTGACAAGCGGACAAGCGCAGTTTAATTCTTTTGGTCAAACATGCATTCAACATGTATACACCTGTAAAGCCTCTGAATTCGACCATATCAATCAGTTTATAGAAGATGTAGCACACAATATAGACATTAAAAAAGCAGAGCGCGAAAAATTTTTTGAGGACAACTTAAACTATTATCATATAAACAAAACTCTGGCAGGCAGTTACATTTCTACGAGAATAGCAAATATGATAAATATTTGAAACAAACACCAACCTTCATCTCTTAAAATATTCAGGAGGATACTATGCAAGCAATCATTTTGGCAGCCGGAATGGGTAAACGCCTAAAAAATCTGACACAGAACAACACCAAATGCATGATACAGGTAAATGGGACAAGTCTGATTGAAAGAATGCTAAAGCAATTAGACGTATTAAAGTTAAACAAAATTGTCATTGTCATTGGCTACAAAGGACAAGCGTTAAAGGATTATATACATTCGCTAAACGTTTCTACACCCTTAGAATTTATTGAAAACCCAATTTACTATCAGACTAACAATATCTACTCTCTTGCCCTTGCAAAAAAACACTTAGTGGAAGACGATACTCTCCTGCTCGAATCAGATCTTATCTTTGAAGATTCTGTTTTGCAATTACTTATCGATGACCCGCGAGAGACCCTTGCCCTGGTAGATAAATACGAAAGCTGGATGGATGGAACCTGTGTCAAGTTAGGAGATGATGATTCTATTGAATCATTTGTGCCCGGAAAAAATTTTAAATTTAATGACATTCTTGAATATTATAAAACCGTTAACATATATAAATTCAGTAAACATTTTTCTCTTACACATTATGTCCCTTTCCTGGAGGCGTACTGTTCTGCATTAGGAAATAACGAATATTACGAACAAGTTCTACGTGTTATTACAAGACTTGACGAGCCAGAGATTAAAGCCAAAAAATTGTCCGGACAACTCTGGTATGAAATTGATGATATTCAGGATCTTGATATTGCCTCATCCATGTTTATGGAAAACGACACCGCTAAACTACAAAGAATTGTTCAGCGATGGGGCGGATATTGGCGTTACCCTAAATTGCTCAACTTCTCTTATCCCTGTAATCCTTTTTTCCCGCCGCGGCGCATGGTTGACGAGATAAAGGCAAACTTAGACAGATTAATCTCCGAATATCCCTCCGGGATGGATGTCAATGCATTACTCGCCGCCAAAAATCTCGGGCTTCAAAATCCATCATATGTGGTCGTATCCAATGGTATAGAAGAAATTATTCAGGGCGTTACAATGACCTTACCGGGAAAAATCGGCTGTATCGAACCGACTAACAGGGAAATCGTAAATCGTTGCGGCGCAGAACGGATTATAAGCTTAATACCGGGAAACAGCAACTTGTCTTATACCGCAGAAAATATTATAAATTATTTTAAGCATATGGAAATACAGTTGTTAATATTGGTAAATCCGGAATACCATACCGGTAATTATATTCAGAAAAACAATCTGATAAACATTCTTGAATGGGGAAAACAAAAAAATATCAGAATTATCATTGATGAAAGCTATTGCGACTTCGCCGGGGAATCTGACAGCAGCCTGATTGAATGCTCCCTTCTCGAGAAATATAATAATATACTTATTTTAAAAAATATTTCCGTAACACACGGAATTGCCGGGCTTCGACTAGGCTGTGCTGTTTCTTCCAATACAGACTGGATAAAAAGTATCAGGAAAAATTTATCTATTTGGAACATCAATTCCATTGCCGAATTTTTTTTGCAAATAGAGGAAAAGTACCAAAAGGATTACTCCGCATCATTGAGCCAGTTCTTTGAGGCGAAAACAAGGTTCATAGAAAAGCTTTCAAAATTAGCTGAAATTCGTATCATACCATCACATACAAATTATTGTCTTTGTGAGTTAAATAACAATCTGAAATCCGGCTTTTTGGCTGAGCAGTTGTTAATTAAGCATAATATTCTCATAAAAGATATGACTAATTTGTTTCATAATGGCCATCAGTATATTAAAATTGCCATAAGAAACAACTCCGACAACACCGTATTCCTCGAAGCTTTACAAACAGTTTTAGCAGAATTCAGGCAAACATCCGGACGTGTCACTGATAAAGTTATTAAAATTGACGAGACTGCTACCAAAAATTTTTTTGTAGCACATACCAAAAAAAATTTGCCTCATAGATACAATTATGTAATCTATCAGGATTCTACGCCGGAGTTGGCCTTACAAAGAGATTTGTACGAAAAGGAAAAAATAAGTCCACACCTTAAGCTCGCTGAAAATTCTAATGTATTAGATATAGGATGCGGTGTTGGGCGATGGGGTGATGAAATCATTCCCATACTAACAACTGGCCAATACATTGGTATCGATTATAATGAGGATTTTCTGAAAATAGCCAAACAGAATTTTACCGAAGACAAACATTGCGCATTCTATAATGGAAGTTTCCAAGAAGCAGAATCCATACTGCGAAATAACGGTTATTCGGTATTTGATACTATATTAATTAATGGTGTCTTAATGTATATAAACGATACCGATATATGGCACTGTTTGGAATTTATAAAGAGTTTCATGCGGCCGGGAAGTCGAATTTATATTAAAGAATCTGTAGGCGCTAATACCAGATTTACGCTAAACAATTTCTACTCAGAAGAACTTGACAGCCAATACTGCGCTATTTATCGAAGCATAGACGAGTATAAAAATCTGTTCAGGGAAATATATCTTGCTGACGGATATCGGATTATAGCGAGTGACGCCACATGGAAACAGGAATTGGAAAATCGGAAAGAAACCCTGAGTTGGTATTGGATTATAGAAAAATAATAATCCAATACCAAAAGGCTTCACTTTCCGGCTCTCCATATAGATTATTTGGCACCAAACACCTCTTCTTTACTCCGCTCAAACATCTTTCCATCCTTCACTTCATAAATATAATCACAATTCCTGATCGTTGTCAGCCGATGCGCTACAACGATCAGCGTTTTTTGCCCCTGCAGATCGTCTATCGCCTCCATCAGGGCATTCTCAGTCGCATTATCCAACGCTGCCGTTGCTTCATCCAAAACCAGTATTTCAGGGTTCATATAAAGCGCCCTTGCAATGGCAACTCTCTGCCGCTGTCCGCCTGAAAATTTTACGCCCCGTTCACCGACAATTGTGTCCAGCCCCTTTGGCTGCTCCTTGATAAACTCTGACAATTGTGCCATTTCCAGCGCCCGCCATACTTTCGCGTCATCAATCTTGTCTTTATCAATTCCAAACGCAATATTTGCCCTGATATCCTCGTCAACCAAAAAGATACTTTGCGGTACATATCCCACATTCTGATTCCACTGATCACCCAACAACGATATATCTGTCCCATTCAGCAGAATTTGCCCTTTCTCCGGTTCCAGCAAGCCTAATAACACATCAACAAAGGTGGATTTTCCTGCTCCGGAAGAGCCAATAATGCCAATCGAACTTTTCGGCTCTATCTCTAAACTAATATCCTCTAAAATATATTGCTCGGTCTCCGGATATCGATAATATACATGATCAATAGATACCGTCTTGACATTTGTTTCACAAGCTTCCTTTTCCAGAACCCGCACACTTTCCTTCTTTTTTACCAAAGCCTTTTCCAGCTCATTCACCTTTTTAATCGTTAAATAGGAGGCATTAAAAGACGGTATGCTGCTTCTGATTGCGTTAAGTGCGGTAGTTACTGTACCGACGGACGGCAAAATTCTGAAAGCCGCAACTGCAATTGCCGACAAAGACATAATCATACTGTTTGAAATTCCCCTGCTGCCCACCTGTACCACAACCGCGAGAAGCAGGCCAATAATACATACCGTCTCTATCACATAAGTCGGTATTGTTGTAGCCATCTCTATCTTAATACAGCTTTTGTTAAATTCTTTTACACTATTTACATATCGTTTCTTAAAATAGTTCTGTCTCCCTGTAACGAGCACTTCCTTGCTGCCATGAATCATCTCCAGGCAAGCCTGATTATTATCCCACGTAGCTTCTCTCTGCATCACTCCGTACTTTCTCATGGAATTTTTATAAAACAATTGAATGCAGACTACACAGATCGTAGCCAGCGTCAATAAGGTAACCGCCATAAACGGCTCCCGGACTAATATAAACAAGCCAATGGCTGCGATCGTTAACAGTTTTGTCGTCAAATTGAAAATATTGTTTACAATGCCATTTACCGCATTAACATCCCCCGTAATTCCCTGCATCAGCTTACCACTGTTGTTATTTACGAAAAAAATATATCCCTGAGCCATATAGGACTCCACTACACGCGTACCAAGCTCCCGCTTAATCTTGTAAGTGTACTTTTTAACAAGCCATGTATAAAATACAAAATATATATTTTTAAAAAGATATATCAGTATAACGCCTGTACAGACAATATAGATCATCGTATTTGTATTTTCAATATGAAATGCATGGATAAACGGCTGCAAATACCATTTCTCCCGCAGCGCATCCACATCCGTCAAGCCCTCCACCACAGGCATGATCGCCGAAACGCCCAGCGTCTCCATCCCTGCCGACAGCAGCGTGCACACAAAAACCATTACCCCGTACTGTTTCTGCTGCCTTGTCAGCACATAATTCAATTTGTGGAACAAATCCTTGATTTTGGCAAGTTCGTGTTTCATCCCTGTATCAACATTCCTTTCACAGCGCGTACTTCTGCCTTCCGGCACAAATGAACAGTTAAAATTTCCAGTTTTTTATCCTCTAAAATGCATTCACGGCGTCAATCACATACGCAGTCTCTGCGTCGCTCATCCCCGGATACAACGGCAGGCTCAACTCCTGCCCGCAAATCTTTTTCGCCACGGCGAACGCTTCCGCGTCCCATCCCTGCGTCTCATAGGCGCCCTGCTCTGCAATCGGGATCGGATAATGAATATTGGTGCCAATCCCTTTCGCCGTTAAATATGCCTGCAGCCCGTCCCTGTCCCTGCACAAAACCGGAAATATGTGGAACACATGCGCCCCGGGACTGCAGCCGTCCATCCCTGGCAGGACAATTTTATCATTTTTTATTTCTGTCATATATTTTCGGGCAATGCGCCTCCGCTCCTGATTCCATCCCTGCAAATACGGAAGCTTCTTCAAAAGAAAAGCCGCCTGCAGCTCGTCCAGTCTGGAATTGCACCCCTGATATATGTGATGATACCTTTCAACAGCCCCGTAGTTCGCAATGGCGCGTATTTTTCCGGCCAGCCCGGCGTCATTTGTCGTGACCGCGCCGCCGTCTCCGAGCGCGCCCAGATTTTTCCCCGGATAAAAGCTGAAACCCGCCGCGTCACCGAAAGCGCCGGCCTTTTTACCGCCCGTCTCTGCACCGTGGGATTGTGCCGCGTCCTCTATCACGGCAAGCCCGTGTTTCTTTGCCACGCTGCATATCGTGTCCATATCGCATAATCTGCCATACAGATGCACCGCGATAACAGCCTTCGTTCTCTCCGTGACATGGTTCTCTATCCGAGCTGCGTCAATCAGACAGGTGTCCGGATCCACATCCGCCAGAACCGGCGTCGCGCCCACATAGCTCACGGCGAGCGCAGTGGCGATAAACGTATGGGCAGGCACGATAACCTCGTCTCCGGCTCCGATTCCCATTCCCATAAGAATCAGCCGCAGGGCGTCCAGCCCGTTTCCCACACCGATGCATTCCTTCACCCCGCAGTATGCGGCAAACGCCTTTTCAAATTTTCCGACGTATTCTCCCTGAATATACCATTCGTTAGAAGTGACGGCACGATACGCCTCATCCAGTTCCCGCTGCATCGGCTTATGTATTTTTGATAAATCCAGATACGGTATATTCATGCTTTCCTCCTACATTTTATCCCTGACAGACTCCATAAACTTTTCATAATCCCGAATATAGTCGTTCTCGTCATATACCTGAGACGCCAGCACAAGCAGCACGGCGTCCGGAGAGAAATCATACATCTCACGCCATGTATCAGGTCCCACATAGATTCCCTCACAGGGCTTATCTAAAAGAACGGTTTCCCGCTCTCTCCCGTCGTCCAGCAGCACGCGGCAGGAGCCGTGAATACAGATCAGGATCTGCTCCAATGTCCTGTGGGAGTGAAACCCTCTGCGCACGCCTTCCCCCGTATCATACATATAGTATACCCGCCTGATCGCAAAGGGAATCTCCTTCGATTCTTCCAGAGCAATCAACTGCCCTCTCTCATCCCCGTGCTCCTGAAAGGAATATTTCACAATTTCCATAGTTTACTCCATCTCTGCGCATTTTTTTGCGCATAACCGAGTTTGTGTCAAGCAATGCGCAGACACAAATCTCGCGATTGAAAATTTTAATTTTCAATCTTAACCTTTTCTCTTTATGATTTCCACCGAAAATCAATAAATATCTCCGATCCCAGCTCCGGCATATACTCCACAAGCCGATACAGCCCGTCTAAAATTCTACGTTCCATAATCCCGTCGTCCATGCATTTCTTCATCTGCGCATGGGTGAAGGGCTTGACAAAATAACTCCCCTGCTCCAATATCTCCACATTTCCGGTTCTCTCAATCACTTCACGCAAAAGCGCCAGATCGAATACCGTATTCTGTTGAAGCATTCTGTTGTTGTCGGACATATCATGCGTATCATTAATTAATCCGCTGCACATGGCAAGCAGCCGGTGCATGGACTTTGCATTGGGCACGTTGATATGGACTACTGTATTGCTGTCCGCGACTTCTCTGATATGCATTAAAAAATCATACGGATTCTCGACCTCATGCAGCAGGCTGCTGCAAATAATGCAGTCCACGCTCTTTGGCATCTGCGATATGGCATTTTCGAAAAAATCGTTGATTACTACAATATCGTCCCTGTCCTTTTTCTGCTCCAGCGCAAGCCGGTAAAATTTCTCCGCAGGTTCCACACAGATAAATTTACGAAAACCGTCGTAATACTGAAACATGGATTCCAGTCCGCATCCCGCCTCCACAATCACGCCGCCGTCCCGCACTTTTTTCAACGATTCAAGCACCCTGCGTTTTCTGTAAAGCGCCTGATATACCTCGAAATCGTTCTCTCCGTCATACACTACCGATTCGTAATCACCAATGTCTCTCAAAACAATCTCCTTTTATCCGCACGCCAAAACCGCTGTCTCCTGTCACATTCTCTTTGTATACACCGGAAGCAGGATATCTCCGCCCCCGTACTCGGCTTTATACCCATACAATCCCCGGTTTAACACATTTCCGCCGTCCTCGGTGCTTGCACCGAAACTGAAATAGCGGTATCCCGACTCACGCGCCTGTCGAATCAGCTTTAAAATCAGCAGCAGATTCGGGTACTGTCCGGCATACTCATAATTAACGTCCAGATACTGGGTATGAAATACGTTTTTAAACAAAAAACACAGTGCGAAAGCGCCATATGCGCCGTCCTGCGCATCCGCGTAAAAAGCCCGGATGCGATCCGGAAAACGGCTTTGAAGCTCTCTGATTTCCTCAAGGGTGTGCGTCGTCTTTGCTTCAAACTTATTCCGCAGGTTCTCATTCATATTTTTCCACACTGCTTCCCTGATCTCATCCTGTGCGGAAAACATAAACTGTCCTTCTTTTATAACCTTCCTGACCTGATTGCGCCGCTTGGCATGAAACAGGGCGGGTATGTCTTCCTCCGTCTCAATCCCGTCTATACAGATGATATTTGCCAGCGCCGCCATGCCATAGGTATATCCCCGCCGCAGCAGAATATAATCAATCAGGTGAAAGGGCTGCGCCGCATAATATTCCGGCTGCTTCCTGATTTTCACCCCGGAATATCTGCTCTCATAATAACCGAGCATAATGTCCAGCGCCGCCTCTGTCGCTTCCAGCCTGGCCGCCCTGTCCAAAACCGGTCCGGCAAAAGTCGTTCCCGGATAGGAGACAATGCTGTCCCCATCGCCGCGCGCCGCCATCATAACGCCTCTGACCTCACCGGAACCTTTATCCAGAACCACAATCGAATCGTCCTGAAAACGCCCCTCCGGATGGTAATCCAGAAACCGGAACGTATTGATAAATTCGCCTGTGGTACTTTCTTTCATGACAAAGGCGTCGGCTTTCGCAATCTGCTTCTCCGTCAGCTCCGCTCTTTTCTTTATTTCCAAATGCTCCGCCGTTCCCATCTATCTGATAAACTCCATAAAATGTTCCTTGTTCTCCCTCGCGCTCTCCTTCGGCCTGCCCAGATCCGCTCTGGAATCCAGCGAAACCGGAATCTCCCAGAACGCCGGCCCTTTCCGCTCTGCAATCCATTGCCCGATCCGGTCTACCTGCTCCATGGTTTCCAGTTTTTCCGCACTGCGGTATCCCGCCGCCTGCGCCAGCTTCGAAAAGTCTGTCGCCTGACAGTCGGTTGGCATCGCTCCCACGGATTCATGGGCCTGATTGTTGATGACGATATGATAAAAATTCTCCGGCGCCTGCGACGCGATAAAAGGAAGCGCCCCCATATGCATCAGCGCAGCCCCGTCTCCGTCGATACACACAATCTTCTGATCCGCTTTGTTCTTTGCGATTCCAAGCGCAATCATGGACGCATGTCCCATGCCACCCACGGTCATAAAAATATTGTCATGATCCCCGTATATTTTCCCGCTCTGCTCATACAATTCTCTGGATATCTTTCCGGTGGTGGACACAATCACCGTATCGCGGGACACTTCCTTTAAAATATGCCCAAGCACGTCCTCCCGCAGCATGGAATTGCCGTTTTCCCATGCGAAGGGCTCTGCCTTCTCAAAGGTGCCCTTTTTCACGATCACTGCAAACTGATCGCCCCGTTTCAGCGTATTCTCCGCCTCCGCCAGTATTTTATCCATCTCTTCGTCCGAAGTATTCTGGTCAATCACACGGTAAGGAACCGACAGGGTATCGAACAGCTCGCAGGTGATCTTCCCCTGAAATACATGCTGCGGCTCATCTTTCACCCCCGGCTCTCCACGCCATCCCACGATAAACAGCATGGGAACGCCATACACATCGCGGTTCGCCAGCGACGCCAGCGGATTCACCGCATTGCCGATACCGGAATTCTGCATATAGACGCAGGCTGGTCTTGCTGTCGCAAGGTATACGCCGATTGCCAGTCCTACCGCCGCCCCTTCATTGGCAGTCACATAGTGCTGTAAATTGCCCTGATAAGTCTGCACACCGTCACAGAATTGCTTCAACGTGGAATCCGGCACGCCTGTGATTGTCTGAATCCCCATTTTCTCTAACTGCTCTAATAATCTGGACGCTTTCATTGTCTCACATCCTTTTCCTTTCCTCTGTCAATTCCTTATGGTTTCCCGCCGTAATCCCACACTTTTTATCTGGAGAAAATGTTTCCCGTTTCGTACATCGCCTCCGTGTCATGGGCCTGACCGGGCTGTATATATTCCACCATGTAATCCTCTTTCAGGTACTCATAAAACAGGAATCTCCGGTCTCTCTGATCGCCGCTTTTCCAGTCGAAAACCGAGCCTCCGTCCGCTCCGTTTAACAGTCTCTGGTATGCCTCCTGCAAATCCTCAAAAGAGACCGGTGCATCCGACACCGCAAAATCATGCGTTTCATTCACGCCTTTTACGAAAAACGCCGGATTCTGTCTTCCGTGCGGATCCAGCCAGTTATAACCGTGGTCCGCCATAACAATAATGACCGAATTGTCATACACGCCGCCTTCCCTGAGTTTTTTCAGATAGGCTTTCGTCATCGTCAGACAGGCTCTGAGGTTGTCTTCATAGCTCCCTGACTCCTCCGGAATCTCCTCCACATTCTCGTTGTAGATAAAAGGAACATGACCGCCGTCCACATGAATGAACCGGAAGCATTTCTGATCCCCGATCCTAAGCTCTTCATGCAGAACACCGTCATAAAATGCAATGTTTGAGGGTGTAAACAAAGTCTTTCCCTCAGGCGTAATCTTAAGTGTGCTGAAGGCTTTCGGATTGACAAAGGAAAACCGCTTTAAGTCGTAGGGCGCATACTTAAATCCCGTCATAAGCATCTGCCATCTCACAAACGCCCACGTATCTTCTACCCCTCTGTCATTGGACAGGATATTCTCAAACCGTCCCATACCGCCGTTGTCCGGCAGAAGCTCCGCCTCATAAAAGCCCATTCGGTAGCCCGCATTTTCCATCGTCTCCAGAAAAGGGGACGACGCGTAGGCTTCTTTCTCATACTCTTTAAACGCCTTCTCGTTTTCATACCAACTCCCCGATAAAATGTAGGGAATGGAATGCTGTGTATACGGATAGGCTGCCACCACGTTATTATAAAAAGTAAAATCCGTAAAAATATCCTGATATTCCGGCTCCGCCTCCATCATCCCTTCCAGCGTCTGCGCATCCACAGCGTCAAGCAGCAGGATCACAAAATTCGTATCCCGGGACATGTCAAACATGTTCTCAGTGGTCACGCTCATACCCGGTTTTTTAGAAAACCCGTCGTTTGTCACCGCCAGCGTCAGCAGCGTCAGGCCAAGCATCAACGTCATGCCGATACTGACGACCCTGACAACCCGTGCGAAAACCTCTCCCCGTAATTTACAAAATAGCGTTATCACCACAGCCGCAACGGCTGCCCACGCGATAACCGATTTGATCCGTTCCCCTGAATACAGACTCCAGTCTATCGGTTCGCCATCAAGAGACGGCAGCCCGGCAGCTAAAAAATTGCCTTGCACATACAGTCCGATATATCCGACGAATCCTGCCATCAATCCGAGCCGGTATAATTTTTCATGCAGCTTCCCCAGAAGCGCAAACAGCAGAATGCCGCATCCGCATCCGGCCGCGAATACAACCAGCATGGGCGGCGTCAGAATATAGGCGTCAAACCAGAACTCATCCTGATTCGTAAACAGCAATTCTAACGGCGCATACAGAAAAAGCATAAAACATACGGCAATGCAAAGCCATGCGCCCGCCATTTTAGTACCGGCCGCTTTTCCGGCTGTTTTCTCACGTTCCGTCATCCTGCCTCCACCCGTTCTAATTCCTCCACCGTATCTATCTCCACAAGCTGTCCTTCCTCCACCGGCTCTACGGTCAGCCGCAGCTTATCCAGATTGCGGTTCACCACATCATCCCAGAACAACTGGCTGTTTTCCTCTACGGCATAAGCCTTCTCTATCTCTTCCCGCAAAATCCGGGCGTCCTCTTTCTTAAAATAGGAAATTCCCACCATATTGTAGGTATCTCTTCCGCCTTTGCCGACCCGCGAAATGTATTCCCCGTCCAGCTCGAACAGCCAGTCGTCGGAGAAACCCGCCTGCATTCTGCCAAAATAGCAGGAATGTGTCAGATGCTTCTGAAAGATCGACGCATCGGCCACATACAAGTCAGACTCGCATATAAAACAGTCCGCCCTGCCAAGCGCCTCTCTCGCCGTATAAACGGAGGAAATGTTATTTTTCGTAAGGTAGTCGGGATTGAAAAGAATCCGCACCTGCGGGTACTTCTCGCAAAGAGCCGAAAACTGCTCTCCCAGATATCCCGTCACCACATAAATTTCTTCCACAGAACGCTGTAAGAGGCCTTCGATCACAGTCTCTATCATCGCTTTGCCGCGAACCTTTATGAGCGGCTTCGGCATCGTCTCTGTCAGCGGGCGCATACGGTTTCCCAGTCCTGCCGCCATCAAAATCGCTATTTCTCCCATGGTCGTGCCCCTCTAAATCTCATCAATCAACCGTATGATGTCCTTAAAGGGCATCAGCTTGGAATCTGCCTCAAGCGCCCTGTGGTTTTTCAGGATTTCCACCGCGGTGCCCTGCATCGCCGGAAATGCGCTTCTGGTCAACTGGTTTGCGTAAATCACAATATTGACTCCCGCTGCGGCAAGCTCCTCCTCCGTAATGCTGTTGAAGGATGTGGGCACCACCACAATCGGCGTCTTTTCATCCTTTTCCCGGAATAGTCTGCAAAACTCCAGAATTTCATCCGGTGACTTTTTACGCGAGTGGATCATAATGCCGTCCGCTCCCGCTTCCGTGTAGGCAAAAGCCCTGTTCAGGGCATCCGCCATCCCGCGTTCCAGAATCAGGCTCTCAATTCTGGCTATAATCATAAACTCCTCTGTCCGCAGTGCCTTTTTTCCCGCCGCAATCTTGGCGCAGAAGTTCTCAACGCTGTCCTGCGTCTGTTCCACCTCGGTGCCAAAGAGAGAGTTCTTTTTCAGTCCCGTCTTGTCCTCGATAATGACGGCGGATATGCCCATCCGCTCCAGCGTTCTCACATTATATACAAAATGTTCAATCAGTCCGCCTGTATCTCCGTCCAGAATGATCGGCTTCGTCGTCACATCCATCACATCATCAATCGTCCGTATTCTGGACGACATGTCCACCAGCTCGATATCCGGTTTTCCCTTGGCGGTAGAGTCGCACAGGGAAGAAATCCACATCGCGTCGAACTGATCCAGCCTGCCGCCCGTCTCCACCACAGTCTTCTCCGCGATCAGTCCTGTCAGGCCGGAATGCACCTCCAATGTCTTTACAATCGGCCGCATGGCGATCAACTGCCGCAGCCGTTTGCGCCGAAATTCGGGCATCGCCAGTTTTTCCTTCATCTGGTCGTCGATTCTCTTTACATTTTCATTGTAAGTGTAGGGTAATTCGACCAGCTCCCCTCCAAGTTTCTCAAGGTTCGCAATGACATTGTCACGGATTGCCTTTTCCGGCCCCTCTGACCAGTTGTCGCCGTGCACCACATAATCCGGTTTCACCTCGGCCAGAATCTGGTCGTACATCACATCGCGCTGCACAAGAACCTCTTTGACAAGACCCGTTTCCCTGACGATCTCCATCCGCTGTTCCAGCGATATGGTAGGGAACCGGTTGAAGCCCACCATCGCCTCGTCGGAGAGCACGCCCACATATACGTCGCCGTACGCCGCGGCCCTTTTTAAAATATTCAGATGACCTTCATGAATGACATCTGTACAGAAGCATGTGTATACCTTTTTCGCCATATTCCGTTCCCGCCTTTACTTTAATCTGATTCCACTTTCCGTCCGTCGTCCGTTACCGGTATCTCACCGGAACGGCTACCCCGCATTTTTGCAGGGCCTCCCGAAACACCACAAAAAAGTCCTCGATGTCCTTCCTGTCAATCGCGCCCAGCGCACACAGCCGGAACATCCCAAGCTTCTCCACCTTGCCGGGATAGATCGTGAAACCACGCTCATAGCAATAATCATGTATCTTCTCAAAATCCCAGTTCGCATCGTCGGGATAAAGCGCCGCCGCCACCAGCCCGGACTCGTTCTCCTCTGAAATGTAAATCCTGAATCCCAGCTCCGTCAGCCCTTCCCTGATCGCCTGAAAGACCCGGCAGTGCCTCGCCCACTTGTTTTCTTCCCCCTCCTCAAAATACTCCCGCAGCGCCTGCCGCACCGAATAAATAACCTGAACGGGAGGGGTAAAATGCATTTCCCCGTGGGCCTGCGCATAAGCGTACTGCATGTACAGGTTGCAGTAATAGGACCGCTTCGGATAATCTGCCGACGCCTCGATCACAGATTTTTTCCCGATCACATAGGATAAACCCGTCATCGCCATAATACCCTTCTGGGCGGAAGCCATACAGAAATCCACCTCATCCTCCGCCATATGAATCGGCCGCATCCCGTAGGTCGAAGTGGTGTCCACCACAAACACACCGTGATAGCGGTGCACAAGCGCGCCGATCTCCCTGATCGGATTTAGCAGTCCGGTTCCCGTCTCGTGATGCGTCGTATAAACCAACGCGATATCAGGATTCTCCTGCAGCGTCTGCCCGATCTTTTCCAGATCCGCCGGCTTGTCGAGCGGGAGTTTTAAGTTAATATACGCCAGTCCGTAGTATTCACAGATCTCCGCTCCCCGGCTGCTGTAGGCGCCGTTGTTGATAATCAGTATTTTCTTATTCTCCGGCAGCAGCGAGTTCAGACAGATATCCATATTGATCGTGCCCGACCCGCAAAATAAAACCGCCGCATATTCCTTCGGGTCTGCATGTACTATACGCAAAAGCCCTTCCTCCACCTCGCGCATGACGGACACAAACTCTTTCTCGCGCGGACAGATATCAGGAACCACCTGCGCCATTTTCACCGTGTCGGTGGTCGTCGCCGGCCCCGGATTCAGTAATACGTTTCTCTTCACCATCTCAAAACCTCCTATGAGCCGGAACGCTCCACCAGCCGCTCAATCATGTATTTTGCTCCGGCCTTGCCGCTGGTACCGTTATTGTATATATATTCTTCCTTCATCCTGCGCATGGAAGCCTGAGAGAACTGGTCGTCCGCCAGCAGCTTTTCCACCGCAGGCACAAGCGCCTCCTCTATCTTCTCAGGCGCAACCGATATGCCTACCCTGTCGCGCAGCTCTATGTCAATCGGCACTGTGTCTAACTCCCGATAGTCAGGGTTTACCACCTTCATCGGCGTGTTGATAAACAACACCGGTTTCAGCGTGGAAAACGCGTACTCAAAGGCGATGCTCGACCAGTCCGTGACAAGCAGATCCGCCATATATACTGTCTTGTTGGAGGAAAAATCCTTCTGGAACGTCACGCCGCGCGCCCCGTATTTCTCCGCCAGCGCGTCTATACGCCCTTCAAAATGGCGCACATACTGCGGATGGGGACGAACGATAATCTGATGCCCGGTCTCTGTCAGCCGGTCAAGCATCTGCCCGATGCAGGAATCCAGTATATTGTCCGCCTGCCAGGACGGGGCAATCAAAATGGTTTTCTGATCTTTCCGCGTCCCGCTGCTCTCCTCCGAAACCATCTGCTCATAGGAAACCGTCATATTGTCAATCACGGAAGATCCCCACTCAACCAGATTCTTTTTCGGCAGTCCGGCTTTTTCCTCGCGCTCTGCGATCTCCGCCCTGTTCTTCGGACCCGACGTGAAAATCGTATCAAAGTGATCCAGCGCGTTCTTGTGGAAGGTCAGGTTGGAGCTGTTCACATCGTGAGGCACATAGATATATTCAATGTCCTTCTTCACATACGACCGCTTAAGCTGGAAGTTTTCCAGATCCGGCGTCGTCATGACCATAATCTCCGTCTCCATCTTCATCATCAGCACGATCATTCTGTTTTCGTTGATATAATAAGGCTTAAACTGTTCGCTCTCCAGCCCAAACACCTCGTCCTCCGGGTCGCTGGTGATATAATGGATGACGATATTGGTACGTCTTATGATCTCCTCTATGATATTTTTATAATACTTATAAAAGCCGTTCTTCTCGGAATAGAATACGATCTTCTTGTCCTGCGTTTTCAGGAACCGCTTATAATCCGCCTTGCCCTTTGCGCGGTACGGATTCGACTTGTCCTCTTTCTGCTTCGCGGACATAAACTCTTTCGCTTTCCGAAGTTCCTCCTTACTCTCCTCCAAAGCCTCGTAATCAATATAATTCTTCGGATTGATCCAGATATTCAGAAGAATCAGTTGTACCACCGAGAGTATGTTGCTGCAGCTCCAGTAAAAACCTACACCTATGGAAACAAAAAAGCCCAGATACAGGGACAGTACTACGGAAAACGCCATCGTTCCGTACTGGTTGACACGACCCTGTTCCGACTGTAACACGTTGGCCTTATTCTGCACGTAACACATGAAAAAGGCGGATAGCGCCGCTAACAGGGGTATCAGCAAAGTAATGCCTCCTGTCTGTACGGGAATATCCGTCAGGCTTGTCCCTCTCTTGACCGCTTCCACCACGCCCATCAACAGCGCGAGCTGGACAAAAAGCGGAATTAAATCCGCAAAAGGACTGTATTTCTCTCTTTTAAAAAGTTTATACTGCTCCTCGGAAATTGCATCCTGATTCCCGAAATATGCCGCTTTTATATGGTTCATTTCCGGTGACATGCGCACTGTCTTGATAGAGTTTTTCTGCACCCACACGGAAAGCGGCAGTAAGATTACCTTCGTTATTAAGGTAAAGATAAAAATTGCCACCCAGTAATTACCGCAAAAACCATAGCATAAATTGATGAGCCAAAGCAGGCCGTTTACTACCGCATCAATCACTGTACCCATAACCGCCCCTTAATCATCTACATCCTTGAACTCGATTGCCGCGCCTTCCGCCTCGCCGTTTTTCTTATTTTTCTTAAAGAAGGCAAATATTTTGTGTCTGAAAATGGTGAACGCCGCGCCGAGCGCAATCAGCACACCCGCTACCGCCTGTATAATATATGTGACCGCGGACGGATCAATATAGGCTCTCGCCGGTATGGTAAAAAGAAACCAGAAACAGCCCGCGAAATATGTGAATTTGAACACCTGCATTAACAATTTTTTCATCTGACCAAATCTCCTTTCGCCAATCAATGTTTACCATTATACTCCATTTAAGGGCGATATGCAATTACCGTGCATTAAATTCTCTCCCGGTGGGCACTGTCGTATTCATATCGCCTGCCCGTCCGGTCTGTTCGTATTCCACAATATGGGTGTCGTCCTTAATATCATACCACAAAAATCTTCTGTTTTCCGTCAATGTCTGTCCATCGAACGCCGTCTGCCCGTCTCCGCCGTCCAGCAGATGTGAACAGGCAGCCTGCAGCGCCGTAAAAGATACCGGTCTGTGATCTACCTGAAACCCGTGTCTTTCATTCACCCCTTTTATGAGCAGAACCGGGTGCTGGTTCAGGTTGTCTTCTTCATAGTACTCACCGTTCCCGTGGTCGGCAAGAATAATTATGACAGAGTTGTCATATACATCCCCGTCTTTCAATTTCTGCAAGTACAAATCCGACAGGGTAAGGCACGCCTCAACACTCTGCGTAAGCGTCCCGCCCTCCGGCAGATAGTTCAGGTCTTTATCGTACTCGTAGGGCGGATGGGCGCCCCACAGGTGGATAAACTTAAAACTTTTGTCGTCCCGGTACTGTATCGTCTCCTGCGTCAGCAGATCGTAAAAATCCCGGTTATTGTTATCCCGGAACGCCTCCCCCTCCCCTTCCAGCACTCTCAGATCGTCAAACGCATTCGGATTCACAAAACTGAACCGTTTCAGATCAAAGGGCGCATACTTGAGGCCCGTCAGCATGATCTGCCATCTGGCAAAGGCCGTATAGGAGGAAACTTTTTTCGTATATTCTCCCACATTCTCAAAACGCGCTCCCGTCGTCTCGTCGACGCCTGCGTCCACCTCATACAGCCCCAGCGCATACCCGCGGTTTTCCAGCGTCTCAAAAAGAGGCGACTCTGTCAGCACTTTTCTGAAATACGCATCTCTGCCGGTCTGATTCTCAAACCACATGCCTGATAAGATAAACGGTACGTTGTAGGTTGTATGGGGATATGCGCTGACCGTATTATCGTAATAGGTAAAATCATCGAATATGCTTTCCCGTTCTTCATTACCCACAACCATGTCGGAAAAAGCGCCGCCGTCGAGCGCATCCATCAGCAGAATAATAAAATTCTGATCCGTCGATAATTCCATCTCATGCTCCGTGGTGACACAGATATTTGTCTTGCTTTCCAGTCCATGATTTGTGAGACACACTGTGGACAGTGTTACCAGAAACAACAGAATCATACAGATGCTCACTGTCCGGATCACCTGATATACGCGCTCGATCTGCACCTTTTTATATAGAAAAACCACAGCGCCTGTCACCACACACCACAGAATGACCGACTGCGTCCTGCCCACACCGGCATATTGGCTCCAGTCAATCGCCCTGCCGTCAAACACGGGAAGATAGTTTATAAAATAATTGCCCTGCACATAGGAACACAGAAACAGAATAAAGAGGAACAGAACCGACCTGCAAAAAAGCTGCTCACTGCGCTTACGCAGCACCCAAAAGCCAGCGATACATAAAACTGTGAACATTAAAAAAACACACAGCATAACGGGAAACAACACCCATATGTCATACCAGAATTCATCTTTATTCATGAAATACAGCTCCAACGGTGCATACAGGAAAAACATCAGGCATGTTGCCGCCGATAATAGCACTGCCGTTCCATATTCTGTCTTATTCTTTTCCATTGTTCAGTCTTCCTCTCATCTGATGTATCAATCCAGCTAATGGCTATATTTCATATTGTATTTTACACGCATTTTGCTATACTAAAATCATATTATTAAAATCAGGAGCAAAAAACATGAAGCTGTTGCGCAAATATTTACACAAGCTGTATCTTATCTATTTTAAATACAAAAATGCACATACAAAATCCGTAATTTTCCAGAAATCCTGTGTCATATCAGACAATGACTTCTTTGAAGGGAATAACAATGTAGGCGGCCGTATTCATAAGTCTTATATCGGTTACGGAACTTATATCATCGGAGAAAACGGTTATATTCACGACTGTAAAATCGGGCGATTCTGTTCCATCGCCTCAAACTGCCATATCGGGCTGGGAGACCATGCCCTGCATATGGTTTCTACCTCTCCGCTCTTTTACAGTTCACATTCCCTGCTGCCGGACAATTTTCTGACAAAAAGCATTCCGACAGATGAGCAGACCATCGGGGACACCCCATACAAAGTAATCATCGGAAATGACGTATGGATGGGTTACAACGTCTGCGTGAAGGAGGGCGTCACCATCGGCGACGGCGCCATCATCGGCGCCAAGTCTCTCGTAACCCGCGATATTCCGCCCTATGCAATCGCTGTCGGCACGCCCGCAAAAGTGATCAAATATCGTTTTACTCCTGAACAGATCGAAAAACTGCTGAAAATCAAATGGTGGAATAAAGATATTCAATGGATCAAAGAAAATGTATTTTCTTTTAGCGATATAAACGCTTTTATCGCGCATGCGGAGTCCTCGCAGACACTATCGAATTAATCGCTCCTCTCTCAAAAGAAACGCGGGCATTTCTCTGTGGTTCAATTTCATTAAAAACTTGATCCATGCAAAGCTTGCAAGTTCACCCGGTCGTAGTACTTTCAAAAACTTAAACGCTGATTTGAGGCCGTTATTCTGGATATAGTAATCGATACAGCTGCTATAATATGTGATTTTCGCTACATCGAATTTATATTTATCCTGTGTAATCTTCTCGACTGCCCGAAATCCTTGTGCATAATCACCGAGCATTCTCAGGAAATCCTGCCTTGCGTTATAAGTTCCGCTCCCCCCGTTGGTTCTGTAGCAGTAAGTGTAAAGCCTTTCGGGTAATATTATTTTCTTACTTTTCAGCAATGTGTAATACCACATCTGTACTTCCTCATTGTTGCGGCTGCCTTTACACAAGTATTGCGGCTGATCCTGTTTAAATGTATTTCGCATCATCCCTATGAAAAAATATATTTTTTTCCCTCTTAAAAGATCGAGAAATGTAAATTCTGTGTATGGCTGCTCTACTGTCTTTTTCGTTCCTTTTGCAACATCGTACATTTCATTCCAGCCGGTCACGCTGAATATGTCCTCATGCTCTTCCAGATATCCAGCCAGCTTCTGAAATACATACTCCGTCGACAGATAATCGTCCCCCGAGCACTCATAAATATACTTTCCGCGTGCCTGCATAAAGGCGTCGTACATATTTCTGCACAGCCCGAGATTTTCCTTCCGCTCAAGCACCCGCACCCTGTCTCCGTATTTTTCCCGCACCATCTGCGCCGTGCCGTCCGGCGAAGCGTCGTCAGCAATCAAAATTTCATATATAAAGTCTGTTTTCTGTCGGAATATGCTCTCCAGACAAGTATCAATATACTCCTTATGATTATAGCTGAATACCACCACACTCAGCATCGGTTCTTTTTCGTTCTGCATCCTTATATCCTCTTTTTCTCCAACAGTTCCCTCATATCCCGTTCCATCCACTCCACCTTATCCCGAATCCGGCATCCCTGACCGCATACCCACTCGTATGCCGCCTGTCCCCTGCGGGCGCGCTCCCCAGCGTCGTGGTACAGTTCTTCCATGGCGTGCTTCATCTGCGCCGTGTCCTCCACGATATATGCCCCGTCGATTCTGTCATAAATCCCCACGTTGGTGCTGATAACAGGCATTCCAGTGGCGGCCGCCTCATGCGCCACAATCGGATAGTTCTCCGACAGGCTGGAGCAGGTAAACACATCGCATGTGCGGTATAAGTCAATCACCGTGTCCCTGCTGACGTGAATATAAAACTGCACTTCCTTGTCCGGCTGCCCGTCCACCTTCTCGCGGATCACTTCCAAAAGCCGCTCATAGTAAGCGTTTTCCTCAAATCCGACGAGCACCAGCCTGCTCTTTCCGATCTTCGCTTCACCAAAAGCCCGGATCAGCATTTCCTGATTTTTGTTCTGGTTATAGTTTGCCACAAAAAGGTAGCTGATGCACGCTTTTTCCTCATAGCCATGCCGCATGTCCTCATCAAAAAACCGGCCGTCGATGGCGTTTTTTAAAACTCTGCCGTTGGTCAGGCCGTACTGCTTCGCATACACCGCGGCGTTGCTGTCTTCTGATAAATAGATCGTCCGGTCAAACAGCCCGATATACCGGTGCAGCTTTTTGTAATACCTGTCCGCTCTGTATGCCGCCCACGCGCCGACCACATCTCTCTTTTTAAGATATGAGCCGCAGGAGACGTCTGTCTTCCACGCGGAATAACCGTGGGAATAAAAAATCTTCACACAGTCCAGATTTTTCAGGCAGGGCAGAATCCAGTCAAGGGTCCACGTCTGGGCGCACACCACCACGAGCACATCCGGCACAAAATCCTGCACCGCTTTCCGGTACACTGCCTTCGTACTCTTTTTATCCCGTCCTTTTATAAACAGCGGCCATCTTGTGTGGACGCGCATTCTCCTGATCCTAACCCCGTCGTGGCTATCCTCCTCAGGTAAGACCTGCAGCCCGCCGTTGCCCGCGCTGGTGAGCACAAACACGTCATGCCCCTTCGCGGCAAGACCGCCCGCCAGATAACTTGTAATGATCGTCACCCCGTCCTGAGAAGGCCAGTAACAGGGCACCGCAAACATAATACGCATATCATTTTCCTCACGGATTCATCGTTATTTCCGAATTGGTGGCATTCACCGCGCCGTCGTCTCCATAATCTCCATAAGCCGCCGCACCGTCGCCTCAATCGCAAACCTCTGCTCCCACAGCTCATAGCTTCTGTCTTTCAGCGCTGCCGTACTCTCTGCGTCCATGCGGCACAGCCGCAAAATGGCCTCCGCCGTCTCCTCCCCGGAGGGACTTTCGGAAAGCAGGATGCCGTTGCCCTGTATCATTTCCGGTATGCCGCCCACCGGAGTCGCTATAATGGGAATGCCGTAAGACATGGCTTCCATCACGGATACGGGCACGCCCTCGGTGGATGAGGTGGTGACAAAGCAGTCCGCCTGCTGCGTCTCATAATATCGGACGACCTCCTCATGTTCCATCTGTCCGGCAAACGTATACCGGATATCCGCTCTGCCCTTCAACCGCTCCGCAGCGTACTCCCGCAGGCTTTCAAGTCCTTCCCCGCCGCCGATGTGGGTCCAGTGTATGCTGATCCCATCGCCTTTTGCCGCCGCAAGGCCGTCCACAATGCGCTCCACCCGCTTAATCGGAATCACGGACGAACAACTCAGCAGGCGCCACTCTGCATCCGTCTGCGGCGGCATTCGTCTCGCTGGAGGCTCTGTTCCCAGCGGGCATACATATAGCGGCGTGCCCGAAGGACTGCAGCCCTGCACGCGCTCCCGATAATACTGTCTCGCAAAATCACCGAGAAAAAGGAGGCCGTCCGTTCCCCGCTCCATCTGATGTTTCATCGGCTGCCTTTCGCCCGGCACCCGCTCGTGGTACAAGTCAAATCCGTGGAGTCTTGAGAAAATCTTTACATCCGGGTGCCGCCGCTTCTCCCTGACCATGCTGTAACAGTAATAGGTGTTCCAAAAGCTATAGTAAATAACCGGTTCCGTTCCCGACAAGACCCCGCTCTCCCGGATTTCCTTCCGGTCCGCCATCGCCTGCGCGTAAAAGGACAGCGACTGGTAAAGCCGCTCCGCCATCTTGCGAAACGAAACCCTTCCCTGCGCCGCTTTCTCCCCATGACCGCATATCTCCCGCATTTCCTGCCTGCCGTCGGCGGAGAACAGATAAGAGAAAAGAGCTTTCGCCTTATCGCTGACGCGAATGACCGGTCTGGGAAAACAAAGCACCCGCAGCCCCTCTAAAATATCCCCGTCCACATAGCCTGCCTTTCTCTGGTCCGCATCCGCATGGGATATGACAGTAATGTCATATTGTTCCCGCAGCCGCTCAAGTTCAGGAAGAATAAAGGCTTTTTCGCCTGTGTTATACGGAAAACTGTTTGTCGCCAGAATCAATTTCTTTTTCATGCACTCCCCTACCCGTCTGCACGGACACCTGTGGTTTTTCATTACACGCTTTTGGCGGCGATATCCCCTGCGCGGGCACCTGCGCTTTCATTACACGCTTTTAGCGGCGATATCCTCTGCTCGGGCACCTGTTTTTTCATAACGGCCGCCGCTGTCTTACGCTCCTCTTAGCGCATGGAGAAATACCGCACCGCAAGAGACGCCGCAAAGGAAACCGCAGCCGTCCCCACGACCGCCGCTGCGCCATAAATCCCGACGTCCGTCAAAAGACATGCCGCGCAAAGCAGCGCAACCGTCAGCACAAGCGTACACAGCAGGATATTGCGGTAAGTCACATTCTTCTGCACTGCCGCCTGCTTTGCCCTCGACGCGTCATAAATCTGCCACTGACGCTTAATATACTCCTCATAATAAGGGCTGTCCACGGCGTATTTCCACCACACGCTGTACCCTGGCACGAGATAGACAGGGTTCCACGGCTTGCTGTAATCCTTGTAGGAGGAAAAATGAATGATCTTAGCCGTCTTCTCACACGCCGCCACATAGTCGTACCCCAGCTCCTGCATATACCGCTCGTTCTCGTCGATGCAGGAAATTTTCCCGGGAACATACTTGATTTTCCCTTTAAAAAGCAGGCCGAACGTAAACTCCATCTGGGAGTTGCCCACATGTTTTTTTACAATCTCATCCTTTGCCAGAATCTCTTCCAGCGTGAAATCTTCCCGTATTTTTTTCACGTCATACATGGACAGCACAAAGGTCAGACAATCCCCGCCAATCTTCTCCATAAAATTCCGGTGGTTCTCCGGCTTGTGTTCCGGTCCCGGACAGACCGCATACGCGCCCTCAAAATCCGTCCCGTAGATTTCCGTAAGGTCGCCCACGATCACCGTATCTGATTCGATTACCATAATCCTGTCCACGTCCTCCGGCAGCAGCTCATGGAACAGCCAGTAGCTTGACATCGTCCCGATAGGCCAATGGTCGTCCGCGTGCACCTGAATATAGCGGCCTGCCACCTGTTCGTCAAAACGCAGGATAACGATGTGATTGCCGTACTGTTTCGCCAGCGCATACTCATGCGCAAGATCCGGCTCTTCCAGATCCTCCGACACGATGTACAGATAAATTTCCGCGTCGGGATTGTTCTCGAACAGCGACCGGATCGCCACATACGCGTATTTATAGTTCTTTCTGCCGGTTGTCAGATATATATTCATTCTCATGGTGTCTGCCCGTTCTTTCTTGCATTTTCGCTGGCGCTGAAACTGTTTTTGTTGTGGAACAGGCCGTTGTCTATCAGGCAATAGTCTTCCCACTCCGCGTCAAACCATGCTCTGCGCATGACCCGCGCAAGAAAAGTGATGTTAGAGTAACCGCACACAATTCCCGCACAGTTGGTCAGGGTGTACTGGTCACGCAGCACCTCCAGTCCCAGCTTGTAATGGTGGTGTTTTCTCTCTGACTTGCTGAAAGCAACGGATTCCCCGCTGCCGTCGTCCCGGTAAGTGTCCTCATACAGCTTCACCGCATCCCCGAACTCCTGCCTGAACCGGCCAACCACGGCATTTTCGTCCGTCGCCAGAAAAACCTGTTCATAATCCTTATTCGCCAAAAGCTCCCGCACCTTGTCAATCTCCTGTTCCACCTGAACCGGCACGGGATGGTTGTTGTAGCCTCTGTTAAAATCGGTGCCGCGATAGTGCACCGCTATCGTCTTTTTATCTCCCAGAAGCCGCGTAAACCCGTCTTCCAGATACTTTTTTGTCTTATCATTATAACGGATATATTTTTTAAGCATCCGCGCCATGGCGTCGATATAATCCTGCGACACGTCATAGCTGACCGCGCCGTACAGCGCCTTAACCTGATTACACTGCCACGGCGTCTGAAAAATCACATGGGCGGCATGTGCAATGGAAGCCACGCCGGAAGCCGGCTTAAAATAGTGCAGAAAGGCATTTTTTTCCCCGTCTATGCCATCCGGCTCGTAATAAACGTATCGCTCCCCCCAGTGAATATAGGGCGTAAATCCCCTCTCATCGGCGAAATGGAGCTTAATCAGCGTCATGCCCAATTCAGCAAAAAAACCTATGCCGTTCCCTGTCTCATTGGCGGCATAGATTGTACACCCTCCGTATTCGTCTCCAAAATGGCGCACTTCCAAAAAGTCCGGGCTGTGATACCCGTTTAGCACCATTTCCCTGAAATCCGCTTTTGCGCTGTGTATTCTGCACCGGTTCCAGAATACCAGTTTTTCCGATTTTTTTAAAAAATCCATCAGACCCATGCGCACTTATCCTTCCCGCTCTCCTACACGCCGATGCCAAAAATCTCAGCCGTAAGTTTTTCCCATTCTCCCCGTTCGCGCAGCATATGCTCTATGATATCCCGCACCGCGCCGTAACCGCCTTTCACTGTCGAAACATAGTCCGACCGCTCTTTCACTTCCGCGCAGGCGTCCGCCGGACAACCCGCAAAACCGCAGCGGCTCATCCCCGGCAGATCGTTTAAATCGTCCCCGAGATATCCGGTCTCCTCCCAGCCTGCGCCCTGTTCCTGCAAAAACCCCTCCAGATAGGGAACCTTATCCTTGCAGTTTTGCACGAGGAAGTCCACTTTCATCTCACCCATGCGCCTCGTCGTAGCGGCGCACTCTCTGCCCGTCAGGACAAGAATTTTGATGCCCGCCCTGCGCGCCGCAAAAAAGCCCGCCGCATCCTTGGTGCAGAATTTTTTAAGCTCGTTTCCGTGCTCATCATAGTAAATGCCCGCATCCGTCATGGTGCCGTCCACGTCGATCACAAGATATTTTATCTTATGCCAGTCTCTCATTTCCCGGTTCCTTTCCCGCTATGCGCAGTAGGTAATTGCGAAACTCATCAAATCGTGGCTTCTATTGTGCAAATAGCATAATTATAAGCAGACCCTTGGAAAACGCCGGCACTTGGCGAGGTTTTTTCGAGCCTAGCACCGTTGCGTTTGGAACGGAGCGAAAGCGCGTCTGCGTTGATTATGCTATTTGTGCAAATTCAACAACATTAAAAGAGTTTCGCAATTACTTATATGCACAGGCGCGCCGCCTGTTGCCCCGTTTGCCTTCTCACACTATTCCCCGCACTTATACAGTGATTCCGTCAGATAGCAAATATTCATCTGCTTCTCAATCTGCGCCATACGCTCTTTGATCCGCTTATTCTCCTCTTCGCCTTTGGTATGCTGGCTGGCCATGTAATCCGCCACATAGTTCTCCCTGCTGCCCGCCCTGTACCCGTCGAATCCGGCAAGCGCGGCGTCGGACACATCCAGCTTTTTCAAAAGCCGCAGCAGCATTATGACACTATTGTCATTAGATACCGCCTCATCAAAGTGCAGATCCGTATAGTTGACAACCAGCGGTTTCCTGCCGCCCAGCCTCTCATCCGCACACATCTCCAGCAGATTTGAAGTGACGATAAGCTCCGGCATATTTTTCCTGCAAAGCAGCATCTCAAACCGCATGGCATTACAGCAGAACACATAGTCCGCCTGATAAGTATCGGGCACAAAATTTGCTGAAATAACTACCGGCTTCTCCTTTTCCACATAGGAGTCTATCCGCTCTTTCTCCCGGATAATGCTCGACCCGGGCGCCAGAATCAGACATTTCTTCCCGGAAAGCCGCCCGGCAATTTCCTTAAGCGTCCGGGTATCGTCAACCGCCTTATTCTGAAAATCCTGATACAGGCCTTCGATATACGCCTCGTCATAGGCGGTCTTCTTATGTTCTTCGATGCTGCCCAGAATCTGGTTGATCTGCTTCGCCCTGAGACGCCCCTTGTCCAATAAAAATTCCGCGTAATTGCGGTGCAGGTTATACTTCGCCGACAGCGCATACGCTGTGCTGTAGCCCCACGGTTCTATCTGCTTCAGTCTGGCAATGTGGTCGTCTATCCCGTCCAGCACGGGATTCACGTCATAGTGCCCCGACTGACGCTTGTTCATATAATCCATGATCAGTTCCATGCACAGGTTGCCCGGAGAGCGTCCCATGCCCAGCATAGAGGCGTCGATCACGCAGTCCCTGTCACTTGCCTTCATACCGATAAAATCCTGTGCCAGCGAATAGGACAGGGCAAGATTCTCGTGCAGATGCAGGCCGATCACGATATCTTTTCTCAGATTGTGCTCGATCAGAGAATAAATCCGCTGCAAATCGTCCTTCATCATGGAACCGAAGGTGTCCACGATGGAGAAGGCATAGGGCTGCAGCTCATTGATCTTCTGTAACAGCCGCAATATCATTTCATCCGAATATCCCATGATATTGATGGGATTGGCAAACACCTTATAGCCCTTATCTTTCACTTTCCGGATATATTCCAATCCCTCGTCTATGTCATAGTCGTGGAAGGTAACGCGCAGCGCGTCAATCGTCTTACCATCGTAAGGCTCCAGCTTGTCAATGCTGTATTTATTGTGCAGTGACATGGCTGTGAATTTCGCATTGCCGCGGTTCTCCGGCAGAATATTGGCAATTTCGGCACAGTTGTTGTAGAGGGCCTTATTCCTGTCATAGTCACAGTCCCGCAAAAAACCGACTTCAATATAATCCACTCCGGATTCGATCAGTTTTGTCATGACGTCCCTGATGGTGTATTCCCCGAAATTCCAGTCGTTAATGTACCCGCCGTCGCGGAGGGTACAGTCTAATAATTTGATTTCTGACATAGCGCTCCTTCTAAATTTATATTAAGACAAACATTTTCCGGCGTTTATTCTCTGTTACGATGATAAAATTAAAATGATGCCGCCCTACACCGTCGGGTTCGGATCCTTCATGGCGTACAGCGCCTTCGCCATCTCATAGTCATACAGATCGTCAATATCTGCCGCCTCGCGCTTATTGATGACAAGCTGATAATATTTCGGCCCGTAATTGTAATGCCACTCCCTCACCTTCGCGGTGGGCGCAAGGTCAATGCCGTTCGTGAAATGATACATCATCGGAAGCTGCTCGGAATTTTTGTGCTCCAGCCCCATCTTGAAATTCATGGGTCCGTTATCATCCAGCAGATACGTCTGATAGGGCGAAACCGTAATCAGGGAATCATACCCTTCCTTCAATTTCTCAAAGTACACTTTGATGGCCTTCTCATACAGATAAGGCTCCACACAGGGCGATGTCGCGCAGGCATAGAGAAGATGATCGCCCTCGATCGTGTCGCACAGATACTCCAAAAACATGCCGAAGGGAACGGATTCATTGGCGTACTGTTCCGGCCGCTTGATCGCCTTTACACCGCACTTTTCCCCGATGGCAAGCATCTCGTCGGAGTCGGAGGACACGATGATCTCGTGCAGTCCTTTCACCTGTTTTAACTGCTCGATCTTGTGTTGTAATAAGTTGGAATCCCCGAAAGGTAAAATATTTTTATTCGGCAGTCTTGTGCTGTTGCCCTTCACCGGTACCACCGCAGTAATCTTATCGCTCATGTTCTTTTCCTCCGTTTCGCTTTTATTTTTCCTATTTGCTACATTTTTCTGCGTTCCGGCTTCTCCTGCCTTTGACCGCAGTTTCGCCGGATCAGTATTGCCGCTTCCATCGTGCGTCTCCTGTTTTTACCGCTTTTCATCCAGCTGCGCCGCAATCTTTTGCACGATCATTGCAATCTCCTGCCCGTTTGTGCTCTCGATGGCAAACCGCTTATTCCGTTCCGCCTTCTGCCGCCGCAGGGCGCGCTGTTTCTCGATCCATTTGTTGTGGCAGTTCTCGTCCGCCAGCAGTTTCCGGTATCTGTCATAGAACCAGTCCTGCCGTTGCAGCATTTTCTGGACTTTAACGGCCACGGGCTGTTTTTTCCGGTAGGAACGAAGCTGTTCCTTCGTCAGCGCGTAGGACGGGTCATGCAGCACCTCCTCCGCCATATCCGCGAATTTCACATAGCCTGGCACCTCATCCACGAGATAAATGTCGTTGATGGCTTCCCGCGAAATCGGAAACGGACCTCCCTGCCCCACGGCAGACTGGTAAAACTGCTCATAATCGCGTATTTTTTCACCCTTGCTGATCAGCTTTAACTCATACCCGTCAGTCACCTCATAGGGGAACAGCAGATAGCACATCTTGTCCGCAAAAAACGCCTCCACAATGGTAGAACTGTTGCCCGTATATATGATATCGGAAGCCAGAATCCACTGCTTCACGGACTTCTCACTGATTACCTTAAAGTTCCCGCACCTTTTTGCCACCTCTGACATATGCTTTCCGATATGGCCGGGATGGGGTCTGTAAATTACGATGATATCCTCCCGCTCGTTGCACAGCCTCTCCATCCATTCCAGAATCGTTTTTTCGGACCGCATCATAAACGCATAATAATCCCGCCAGTCATCGCCATGCCTTTTGCACATGCCGGCGATATACTGTTCAGTGAGGTTGTCCGCATAAAAAGGCGAGGCGAATAGCAGAATCTTTTTATCCATCGGAAGGCCGTACTGCTTAAAAAGCGCCTCCCGGCTCATATAATACCCTCTGAGTCCGCTTCGCAGAAAGTCCATTCCCACATGCCCGACCACCTTGATATTCCGCTCGTCCATGTGGGCCGCCTTTAAGAGCCGACGCTTGTTTGCCTCTCCCCACGACACCCGGACCACCTCTCTGCCGATTCCGGTATAGTTCTTGAATACGCCTGCCCGCTCGTCCTTCGGGTAAACAATATTCTCCCACTGCATGTCGATGACCTTGTCGAAAGACACGAAATCCTTCGTATGCCATTCTAAAGAAGCGTTCTGGTAACAAGCCATGGTGGTGACCACCTTCGCGTGATAGATGGGTTTCACCGCGTCTAACGCCTCTTCGTCCTCGATATGCTTAATCACGACTTTATAGCCCCGTTTTTCCAGCTCATATTTGATCAGGCACAGGTTTTCCAGCTCTCTTACCTTATGCTCATAGATCATGAGAAAATCTACTTCTTCCACCTGTCTCTTCATAATACGCCTCGTTTCTAATGTGCACTAAACTTTCGCCGTGCCGCCCTCAAAATACAGATGCACCGCACTAAGCACCGTCAGCACCAGACTCTTTTCCGTAAAAGCGCCTTCCCTGTAAAGCCTGCGCATATCCTCCGCCAGCTCCTTTGAAAGCACCGCGCTCCCAATCCGCTCCTCGTACATGCCGTCCAGATATGTCCTGACCTTTTCATCCCGCCCGTACCAGTAATCCATCGGGTTCATGGAGTCGGGATCCGCCCTGTGCAGCAGTCTGCGGACATGTGCGCTGCACAGCCGCTGCGTGGTTTTCACTTTTCTGAAAAAGATATGACTCTTCTTCGGCTTGACGCCGCCCCACTTTTCCCAGCCAAACTCCGCCGCACCCGGATATTTTTCCGCGATCCATCTCATATACAGCTTATCGTCCACCCGGTACTCATAGGGGATGGAGAAAGCCGTCTCCAGCATATCCACGTCCGCAAAAGGCGAAGTGCACTCGATATAATTCTGTCTGGTCATATAGGAGACCTGCATCCCCAGAAGCCCGCGCGTATTCATGGCAAACGCCTCCTGCGTCTCATGCTGCGCAAGCACCTTTTCGTCAAAGGTATATCCCAGCTTCGTGGAATACGCGTTCAGCCCGAACTGCGGTTTCGCATATGCCGTCGCGCGATCCTTATAATAGCTCGCCATCGTCGGCCCGCCGATAATTCCTGTATGTTCTATCCCATACTGCTCCATATTGACGCACCTTAGCATCCGGTTGCCGCCGGTCATGCCGTGGCAGATAGCCGCGCCGTTATTTTTCAGCGTCATCTCGTCCACATCGTACATCCACCGCACATCATCGAGCGCCCGGAAAAGGTATTCATGCCCAAGATGTCTGGCGATTTTGCCCGATATCACGTCGTCTCTGTAACCGAGCTTACTGTAGGACAAATTGGTCTGCTCCGTATAGCCCATATCGTGCGCCACCCAGCAGACCATGCGGCTGTCCAGTCCGGCGCTTAAGTCAACCAGATGTCTGTAACCGTATTCCTTATCCTTCTCAAATTCCCTGGCCACCGCCTGCCGGAACGCGCCATCCAGCTTCAAAAGCGCCTCGTCCTCCGTCATGGACTGCTCGTGGCACTGCAGTTTATAATACTGCGTGATATCCGCCCCGTCTCCGGTGATCGTCGCATAGCATCCGGGAAGCAGACGGCGTATCTCTTTCACATAGGTGCTGTCGTCCAGCATATAGCCGTAAGACAGCATATATTTGGCGGCAGTCTCGTCAAACTGATACGGGATGCCGTTCGCCCGCAGAACACGCACGATAAAATCCACATAGTTGGACAAAATCCATCTGTCCCCGTCCACATAATAATATAACGCCTTGTTGGAAACGTGATCCGTATAGGCCGTCACCTGATCCGTTTCCTTGTCGTAGAAATACCCGCAGAAAGCCCCCCGCAGTTTCCGGAAATGCGCTGTCCGGTCTTTTAAAAGAGAGCAGGAAAAAGACTCCGGCCACTGTCCGAATCCTTCGGGACAGAGAAACTCGTCCTTATTGTACACATAGCCGTCCAAAAAGCTAACCTGATCCGCATAGGATAAAAAAATCTGATCCTGCGGAAATTTGTTCAGCAGATTCCGGTATTGCACGCAGACGCCCAAATCCATATATTCACCGAGACAGGTGATTTTCATATTCCGGCTGGCTGCAAGCCAGCCCCGCAGCGCTATCTTCTCTCCCATATCCTCATCTCTGCCGTCTGTCCGGCACATCTCTTTTTCTCCTCAGGCTCCGGTTTCCCTGCCGCCCTGCGCGAAAACCAAATCCCTGCGAAAACGCCTGCATCATCCCACGGCTTTCTTCACGCTCCCGCACACCGCGTCGATCTCCGCGTCCTCCATGTAAGGGTGCATCGGCAAAGACAGGCACCTCTCGCAGATATATTCCGTGTTCTCACAGCGCTCCGCCCCGCAAAGCATCCCCGCAAAGGCTTCCTGCCTGTGCATCGGCTTCCTATAGTAGACCATGCCCGGAATGCCGTCGGCTTTCATCTGCGCCATCACATGTTCTCTCTCCTGTGCGTCCCGCAGACAGATCGTATACTGCGCCCAGCTCGAGCGCACGCCGTCCCGAATAACCGGCGTTTTCACCGTTCCCCGCAGACGCTCGTCATACTTAGCCGCCACACGGTTACACGCCGCCACCTCTTCCTCAAAAAAACGCATCTTCTGTAAAAGCACCGCCGCCTGCATCGTATCCAGACGGGAGTTTAACCCGATGCGGGTATTGTCATACTTATCGCTGCCTTTCCCGTGCACATGCAGCGACCTGAGCCTTTCTGCCCACGCCTCGTTGTCGGTGAACACGGCGCCGCCGTCGCCATAACAGCCGAGCGGTTTCGCCGGAAAAAAGGAAGTGGTGGAGATATCCCCGAAGCTGCACGCCTTTTTTCCGTCTGCCATACCGCCAAAGGACTGGGCTGCGTCCTCCAGTACGAGCAGACCGTATTCCGCGGCCGTCTGGCGCAGCGCCTCATAGTCCGCAGGCTGCCCGAACAGATCCACTGCCACCACCGCCTTCGGCTTTAAATCCGTATGATGAAGCACATATTCCACAGCGTTTCGCAGGCTGTCCGTGCTGATATTAAAGGTATCTCTGTCTATGTCCACAAACACCGGAACGGCTCCCACAAGGGGCACCACTTCTCCGCTGGAAAAAAAGGTGAAATCCGGCACAAACACCGCGTCCCCGGCGCCAATCTCCCACGCCATCAGGGCAAGCTGCAAGGCGTCCGTGCCGTTGGCACAGGTAATACAGTGCCCCACACCCGCATACGCCGCCAGCTCCTGCTCCAACTGTGTCACCTGCGGCCCGCTTATAAAATGCGCACCGTCGATCACTTCCTGCAGCGCACCGTCGATTTCCTTTTTATGCATCTGATATTGTCTTTTTAAATCCCTGAATTCCATGATTTCCTCCATGCCAAAGCGTTTTCGCCGGACGTATGTGCCTGATGTCAGAGCAGCTTCGCCTCCTCCAGCGTCCGCACAATCTTTTCTGCCGCATGACCGTCCCCGTAATACCGGGGTCTTTTCTCAAGCGGTACACGTTCCGCCGAAGCAGCAAAGCGAAGCGCCTGCGCCACGCTCTCCTCATCCTGCGGGTTAAATTTATGAATCCATCCGTCCCGCACCAGATCCTCCCACACATCAAGTTCCAGCATGAAAAGACATTTCGCCCCGGCATAGGAGGATTCCTTGGACACGCCGCCGGAATCTGTCAGAATCAGCTTCGCCCTGTTCATCAGCGTCACCATTTCCACATATCCGACCGGCTCAATGATTTCAAAATTGGGAATCGCCGCCGCCCGCTCCATCAGACCGTAAGTTTCCAGACACTTTCTGGTGCGGGGATGCAGGGGACAGACCACCTTGCTTTCCAGCCGTTCCACCAGACGCAGAATGCTCTCCATCCGCTCCCGATCCGCCGTATTCTCCTGCCTGTGCCATGTCATTACCACGATCTCTTCCTGCCAGGGCTCCTGTCCGGCAGCGGTTTTTTTCGCAATGGACAGATACGTGTCGTACATGATATCCCCTGTGATATACGCTGCCTGCCCCAGACCTTCCCGCTCTAAATTTTCCAGAGATATGGCATCCGGACAGAACAGGATATCCGACAAATGATCCGTCACAATCCTGTTGCACTCCTCAGGGTTTGCTTTATCATGCACCCGCGTCCCCGCCTCCACATGGGCAACGGGCATACACAGTTTCGCCGCGACCACGGCTCCCGCCAGCGTCGTGTTGGTATCGCCGTACAAAATGACCAGATCGGGCTTCTTCGCAAGAAGCGCCTCTTCCAGTCCCGTCATGGTTTTCGCCGTCATCTGCGCATGGCTTCCGCCGCCCGCAAACAGGTTGATACACGGCGCCGGTATGCCTAGCTGCGCAAAAAAAACATCGGACATATTCTCGTCGTAATGCTGTCCGCTGTGAATGATATTCTGTTCATATCCCGCCTGTTCCAGTTGGTGATACAGCGGCGCTAATTTGATAAACTGCGGCCTGTTCCCTACAATATGTGTAATCATAAATTCCTTTCTGCTGACATGATATAGCTTACCACGGGGCGCATCACGGCTTCCATGCTGACGTGCGTCAGCGCAAACTGTCTGATGGTGTCGGACAGCTCTTTCTTGCTTTCCGCCATCCCTCTGACCCGCTCGTAAAAGGCCACGATTTCCCACGTATCTACCGGACTCCCGTCATTTGGGAACACCTTTGCATAAGGGTAATCCTCCGGCAGCACGTCAATGGCACAGCCGGTAATCAGCGGCATCCCCTTTGCCAGACACTCTCTGGATTTCAATGCCCCCATTTTCCCGTAAAATTTCGCCTTGTACATGCCAAAGGACACCAGCGCAATATCGCAGATATCATACAGCCTGTCCAGCTCCTCCCCCGAAAGCGTAGGATAAAAATGCACATACGCTTCCAGATGGTATTTTCCGGTCAGTTCCTGATAGAGAGGCTTCTCCGGTCCGTCTCCCACCAGATGAAGCTCCACCAGACAGTCCGGCGTCTCCTCTGCGTCATAGTATGCCCGCAGCCCCTCTATGATACGCTCATAGCCGTGATGCCGCTGCATAAAGGCAACGCCGATGATATTGATATGCTTCTCCCTGAACGCTCCCCCAATCTGGGGAATGCTCTCCACATAAATCCCGTTTGAAGAATGGATCGCGGGGATTCCGAATATCACGTCGTCTTCCGTGTACGTCACGAAACGGTCGATATATTTTTTCAGCTTCGGGCGATAGATCAGCTCCTTTAAATAAAAGGGCCATGCATTCCACTTGCCGAAGTCATCCCTGTCGTATGGATAGGTAAAAAGCTCGACGATAATCAGGCACTTCGGATAGCGCTCCTTAATCTTCTTCCAAAAATGAAAGTAAGCCCTGTCCGCAACCGTCCTCCTGACATAGAGAAAATCAGGGTCATCCAGCTTCGCAAAGGCCTCCTCGTAATCTCTCGTGATAGACGCTGTTGGAAAAAGCCCGAGCACCCGCGCTGCAAGCGGGCGGGAAGGCGTCCCGACCTCTATCTCCCGCATATCGTAAAACTTCCGGAACTCCTCCATCTGCATGTCAATTTTTTTGCTGACGCCGATGGACTGCCGCCCCTGAAAATGGATATAATATCCTTTTTTCATCATAGCATACTCCCTATTTAATGTAAATATTTCAATAAAACCGCGACTTCCCAAAAAGCCCCCTGCGGTAATCCCCTATTCCCCGCAGCGTGGCCAGAATAAGCTCTTTTTTCCCGCGCATCAGCCACAGCAGGCAGCAGGCCGTCCGATTCAGCGCGTAGTAAGCTAAAAACAGCGGATAACGACGCCCCAGATGGAGTCTGCTGCACAACAGCCAGTTGCGGGCGATATAGTAAGCGCACAGCGCGCTGCCCGCGCCCCTGGTGCTCGCCCCCACCTTATGATACAGAACCGCCGCAGGACAATAACAGATGGAAACCCCTGCCTTTTTCAGGCGAAAGCTGTATTCGGTATCCTCGTAGTAGAGGAAAAAACGCTCGTCCAGCGTCCCCGCCTTCTCTATCACTTCCCCCGGAATCCACAGACAGCACCCCGTCGCGAAATCAATCCCCCGCTCCTGCTCATACTGTCCCTCATCCCTCTCATCAAGCCCGATATGCCGCGCCTTCTTTATCACCGGAGAAAAGCGCCCTCCGGCGGACCAGAGCCGGTTCCTGTCGTCGCTGTAACAGATCTTCGGCACGATCACGCTGCCCGGATGCCTTTTCGCGCATTCCAGAAGCCGGGACAGCAGATCCGGCGCGGCCTCCGTGTCGTTGTTCAGGAGAAGAACCGCGTCCGCCCCCCATTCCCCGGCGCGCCGGATCCCCTCATTGTTGGCGCGGGAAAAGCCGTAATTATCATCAAGCCGCAGAAGCTCCAGCCGGTCATCGCCCGCATATTGCTCCTCCAAAAGCCGCATGGAATTATCCTGTGAAGCATTGTCCGCCACAATGATCTTTAATTCCTCTATACCGCTGTTTGCCTGTATGGATTCGATACACGCCTTATTATATTTTTCCCCGTTATAATTTACTAAAATAACCGCCAGTTTCATAGCCGCACCGTTCCCGCTCTTCTCTTTGCCATCATCGCTTCCGCCTCCGCTGTTTTCCGGCAGAAACCGTATCGCTTTCCGGCTCCTTTATCGTTACAAAACCGTTTTCTATCCCAACTGCTCCATCAGCAGTTCATAATACTTTCTGCCAAGCTTTCTCTGGTCATATTTTCCAAAATCCATTTCCGCGATCCTGTCGGCCGGATTTTGCATGACCCGGATCCATTCTTCCACATCGTAAGGATCCTTCACATAGTTCGCCTTTCCCTGCGTCACTTCCGGAATACACGTCCTGTCCGTGGCGATCACCACAGTGCCAAAGAGCATCGCCTCCACCGGCGGCATACCGAACCCTTCAAACACACTCGGAAAAAGAAATGCCAGACAATGGCGGTACAGGGCGTTTCTCTCGGCATTTTCCACAAACCCCGTGAGCGTCACTTCCCGCTCCAGACCTCTCTCCCTGATCTGGCGTTCCAGTTTATCCCGGCTCTCCCCGTTCACCCCGGAAATCAACAGCCGGCACGGCAGCCCTGTGCGGGTATTCTTAATCCGTTCCATCACGGCGATCAGCGTATCCAGATTCTTATGCGGAATCAACTGCGCGACCGTATAATAAAATTCCTTATCGGCCACATGATATTTCTCCGCAAGCCGCTCAAAGGAAACCGTCTCCTCTTTGTCCACCGTAATCGGATTGTAGATGGTTGTGATTTTCCCGCTCTTCACATGATACTTTTCCCTGACGTCATCCCTCACCCAATCGGATATCGCCACAAGATGTCTGGAAAAATGCGCGTCCAGCCACCAGCACAGTCTGGAGTAAGCAATCTCGTGGAAAGGGTGGTACTCCGGATAATGCGCTGCCTGCAGATCATGGATCACGTTGACATAGGTAATGCCGCCGTTAAACAGCGGGCGGCAGTAAACCGGCACAAAACATTTGCGGACGCCCCTCCTTCTGAGAAAACGGTTCTGACAGAAAAAATTCCACAAAATCCGCCCCGCGATATTGGCGGAAACCACATCCGTCTCCAAAAGCGCGATCCGCTTGTCCCGCGTATAGTGGCGAAACGTCTCCTTATTGTCCTCCGATACAAGCAAAAGAAGACGAAAAGGCTCCTCAAGCTGCAGGAAACCGTCCAGCAAATTTCTGATATAAAATTCGGTGCCCCCTACTTTTTTCGGGCGCAGCCACAATAAATCCACCGCTATATCAAGCATGTTCTTCCCTTCACTTTTCATTCTGTCCCCGAAAGCGCATGTCTTCTTTCATACACGGCCATATCCTCAACGACCGGCGTCGTCTCATCAAAAAACCGGCCATCCTCCGTGTACCAGCCGTCAAATACGCTGTCGCTGCCGACCGTTCCCGGCTCCGCCCCCGGCAGTCTCTCCATACACGCTCCCTTTTCCACACTCACATAGTTGCACACGATGCCGTCCTCTGAGAAAAACTGCACCGTACACACCTGCTTTTGGCCTGCCCACACCTCATCGAGAAACGGTTTGCGCGCCGACAAAAATGCGCGGATCCTCTGTACTTCGCCCTCATAGTCCACGGATTCCCCGTAAATTTCTTTCCAGCGGATCAGATCCATGTCCTTGGCCGCGTCAATCTCCGATACATATTCGTCGATCTTTTCCTCCTGAATCGTCACCATATACCCTGCAAAAAATTCTTCGTAGCACGCCGACACCTCCTGCCGGAACGCCTCATGTTTATTTAAATGCCAGAAAAGCGTTGTCGGATCGGTGCCCCTTTGCATCAGATAGCACAGATCCCTGGCCGACTCGTTTATACCGGTCAGGTTGGCGTATGCCTTGTCATAGTCCCACACCGGCCCTGCAAACAGCTTCTGGCTGACCGCGTCGTCCGGTTTATAAAAAAATGAGCTGGTGGCCCCTGCGCCGTTATTCTTGCACAGTTCCTCCACGATATACTTCTGCGCGAAAGAGCGCAGGTCAATATAATCCGTGTAGTGCATCCCGCTTTCGGGATCGACGCCATCCTCCGCGCAAACGGCCCGCTCCATGCCGTTTACCAGACCGCTTATATAATCCACCTGCTCCTCCGAAGCATAGGACGGCTCCTTGACCGTATACAGGTCTTTCAGCGTCTCTGTGTAAAATCCGCTGATCTCCTCGCGGTACTTTTCCGCCACATCCCGCTCCAGAAGATATCCCCCTGTCAGATCCTCTGGCACAGCAGAAAGCACCACGCCCTTCTTCCTCTCTGTCTCAAAATGACCGCTTTTTTCTATATCCCTGTTCAGCTCTTTGTTTTTGGCCTCCAAATCGGTGATCGGCACCCTCTCCGGGTCGATCTCCACCTTCTCGCAAAGCTGGTACATGCCGTGGTATCTGTGATTGATATAAAGATCAATATACCGCGATTCGGGAGAACCTGCCATTCCCGCCGCCACAGCCATGTCGTAGGTAATCTTATTGCGGATGTAGGCGCGGTCCTCCACATTGCTCAGAAGAATCCAGTTGTCCGCGCTCCCCATCCCGAACAGATCCGCCCGGTTGTTTAAGCGGATGCCGTAGGACTTTTTCGGATAAGCCCAGGTGGAATTTCCCCGCCCGGAAATGCGGTCCAGCTTATCCGCGCAAACCACGCTGCCGTCCGCATCAAACAGGACAATCCTTCCCTTTTCCGCATAACTTTTATCCGCGTCAAGCGCCTTCATGGAGCCGCTGTCCGTTTCCAGAAAAACAGCCGGAAGTCCGGCGGAGTGCATGACGACGATCTTCTGTTTTGCCAGCCGCTCTCCTTTTTTTCCACAAAAATACAGGTCGTAGCTCTCCCCGTAACGAAGCGCGCTGATGTTCCCGCCGTTTTTCAGGACAATCTCCCCGCTCTCTCCCGCAAAGATCACATGCGCCGCTCCCGCAAAGGAAATTTTCACATCGCCCGGACTTGCGTAAGAGGGCAGAAAGAGATAGCTGGTCTGTTCCTCCTGATCCTCAAAACAGGCGATGGTCTGTTCCGATGCGGAATTGCCGAGAACAAAACGGAGGGTTTTCATATAGCTGCCTTCCCTCTGTATCCGGATATATTCTTCTTTCTCCATAAACACCACGACGGCAGTCAGAAAGACTATCAAGCAAACAAGTATCCCGCGCCGTCCCGCCCTGTATGTCATAACCTTTTTCATCGCTCCTTCGTCCGGTTCACGCCGGTCATTTCGCGTCCTTCTGTTCCAGATCGCGCACCCGTTTCTCCAGTATCGCAAGCTCCTGCGTCAACGTCCTGAGTTTCCGGTTCTGCCTCGAAGCAATCGACGTCAGAGACAGCAGGATCATAATGATAAAACCGATGGCAAAAATAAACAGGCCATTCATATTATCCTGTATGCCGAATATATGGATAATTGTCTTCAAAAGCTCGGGCACGGCCACCAGAATCCCCATAATCAGACCGGCCACCAGCCACAAAAGCGTGTATTTTAAATTAAGCGCCTTCTGCTTTAAGAAATACAATATCACGGCAAAATAGCAGACCACCGCAATGATTAACGATAATCTCAGTGTAGCAGGTATCATCCTCCTCACTCCTTCCCAAGCGGATTCTGTATATCCTCCCGCTTTCCTCTGCGTATCCCGTAACCCATACGGCAGATCAGTATCGCCAGCGTAACCTTAATCATATAGTAGATAGATTTTTTAAAAGTGATGGAGCTCGTTCCGCCCTCCCGCGCGCGCATCTGCACCGGCACCTCTTTCACCCTTCCCAGATGCATAATCGCGGCCACGATGGCCTCCGGCTCCGGATAATCCATCGGGTAATCCTCACTGTAAATCCGGATAAACATTTTGTTCACCGCACGGTAGCCGCTGGTCACATCCATGATACGCTTCCCTGTGGTCAGAAGAATCAGGGCGCTTAAGATATTGATGCCCAGCCTGCGGCTCGCGGAGGACTGAAATCCTTCTTTTTCCAGAAAGCGGGATCCGATCACCACATCAGCCTCACCGCTCAGGATAGGCGCGAGCAGCCTGTCCAGATAGGCAATATCATGCTGTCCGTCGCCGTCCATCTGCACGGCGATATCGTAATCGTTCTTGCAGGCATAGACATATCCCGCCTGCACCGCGCCGCCGATTCCCATATTGATCGGCAGATCCAGATAGCGAAAATTCTCTTTCCGGCACAGCTCGAGCGTATGATCGGTAGAGCCATCGTTGATTACCAGATAATCGTACTGGGGCGCCTGCTCCGTCATGTGCTTCACCACATGCACGATATTCTCTGCCTCGTTATAGGCCGGTATGATAATTAAGACTTTGCTTTTTTCCTCTCGTTTCATGTCTGTTTTCAACCCGATTTCCTTATCCGCGTTTTTTCTTCTTTCCCTTCCCCTGCTCTGCGCCGTTTTCTCTGCGGATCCCCTTCCACAACTGTATCGCTCTGCCCCGCAGATAGAGATTCCACAGCTTCCGCAAAAGCACATAATAGGCGATATAAAACATGCCAAAGGCATATACCAGATACCGCTGCTGCCCGAAAAATACCAGCGATATGACAAACACAAGCACCAGATTTGTCCCCAGAACAAGCGCCATAAACTCCGCGCTGCTCTCAGAAACCTTCCTGTCCGCATACCCCCAGATCATCAAAGCCGCCGCCGAGAGATAGAGGAAAAGCGTCACCAGATGACACAGAAGATAAATGGGCGCAATCTGGAAAAAGACAGTGCAGATAAACGCCTGCGGCAGCAGCATCAGCGTGTGATAGAGGAAGCGGGCGAAATGCGCCTGCAATAGTTTTATCCCTATCGTGCGAAGGCTGTCGTTCCATACCTCGTTAAACCGGCCACTCTCATAAATCTCCGGATAATTCTCCTGATAATACCGCACCCCCGCGGACAGGCAGGTTTTACCCGACTGCCCGATGCCGCCGACGATATCTTTCCACATCCAGAGCCCCTTCTTCTCGTAGGCGTATCTTTGCTGTTCCTGATCTACCGCCTCGTAGAGCGCCTCATACAGACCGCGAACCATTGCGTCTTCATAAAGCCATACGTCCTCCGCGTCCGCCTCATACATGCCCCTTGACAGGATAAGCGACGTGATCTGACTGGTGGTGACAGGCTTTCTGGCCGCCGCTTCCTCCTCCTGATCCTTCCATACCGCTTCTTCCAGTTCTATGCCTTCTTTTACTTCCCCATTCTCGTTCGTACTCAGCTTTTGAAAGTATTCCGGCTCCTGCACTTTCATGATAAACGCGTTGACACGCATGTTATTTCTGATGATATCATGATACCCCGCAACTGTCCTGGCGCTGATCCAGACGCCGGACAGACTGATCAGCACACATCCGGCGCATCCGATTAAAATTCCGGCCGCGCGCTTTCTCCCCGTACTCTCCCTGCGCCACATCACATACCAGAATACGATACCGCATACCCCGAACAGAATCTGGAGCTGAGAGCGGAGCATCGCCAGAAAAAACGTGGTTACGCAGGAAACAATAGCCCATCTGATGCGTTTCTCCCAGACTGCCCGCAGGAAAAACAGCATCAGCAGGTAAAAGGCGCCATACGCCAGTCCCTCCGTAAGAATTGTCTGTGTCATCATCGCCTGCGGCAGCTCCGTCGTAAAGGGCAGCAGTGTCAGGAAAAACAGAAAGTACCCTTCCGCATACTGCAGGAAAAACTTATTTTTGATCTCTCTCACAAACAGAATCGTGCAGGCCGCGGAAAACACCGCCTGCTCCACAATCACAACCGCCAGATAGTTTTCCGTGCCAAACAGACACTGGTTGAAAAAAAGAAAAAGCGGATAAAGCGGCATAACTCCCTCGAATCGCTCCACCCTCATATAAGAACCGCTGTCGTCAAACAAAACCGGTTCCCGCGAACCAACAAACAAAAAGACAAAGAGCGCAAGCAGGACAAGAGAGCCGTAAAACAGCCGGTCCTTCTGTCTCGTATTCAGTTGGCTTTTTTTCCTGTTTGACGCCATGCCCATGTTTTCCTCTCCTATTCCGCAAACACCTCTTCCTTGCTCCTTCGCGTCACCCTGCCGTCGCCCACCTCATAAATCACGTCCACATTGCGGATTGTGGTAAGCCTGTGGGCAATAATGATCATGGTCTTCATGCCCTGCAAATGCTCAATCGCCTCCATAACCGCCGCCTCCGTCTCATTGTCCAGCGCGGAAGTGGCCTCATCCAGCACAAGAATTTCCGGATCGTGATAGAGCGCTCTGGCAATACCGATGCGCTGTCTCTGTCCGCCGGATAATCTGACACCTCTGTCACCTACAATCGTATCAAGCCCGTGCGGAAGACTCTCTATAAACTCTTTCAACTGCGCCTTCTCCACGGCAGCTCTCACCGCTTCCTCGTCAATCTGTTCCTCCCGCACGCCGAAAGCAATATTATTACGGATCGTATCGTCGGAAAGATAAATGGTCTGGGGGATATACCCCACCTGCGCATGAAAGGTTTTCGCCTGCGCGTGAATATTGATTTCATCCGCCATCACAGCGCCCTTAACCGGCGTCAGAAGTCCCAGTATAATATCCACCATAGTCGTTTTTCCCGACCCGGTAGAACCGACGAAAGCCACAGTCGTGCCTTTGTCAATCGTAAAGTTCACATTCCTGAGCACCCACTCCTGCGTATCAGGGTAATGGTAGGACACATCCTGCACGCAGATTCCCTTTTGCAGTTTCCAGTCCGCCTGATATGTCTGCGCGTCATTTCCGGTCAGATCCTCAACCGCCGTCAAATCGTGGTAGACAAGCTCCACGGAAGGAAACGCGTAAAGCATATTGGAAGCATGTTCGTTGATCCGCCCCACACTCGGCATAAGGCGCATGGCCGCCACCGCAAAAGCTGCAAGCTGCGTAATAAAGTAACTCATATCCGCCTCGCCAAAGATCAGTTTCACGATAACGGCAATCAGCAGACCCGTCATGGAGACAGCCTCCACCGTGTACTTCGGAAGAATCGAGATCGTTCTGGCAATGCGCAGCCCTCTCGCATATTTTTTCCAGTATTTTCCAAACTCGTCCGTAAAATAGGACTCGCGCTCTAAAATCTTTATCTCCTTGATGCCGCCAAGCGACTGGTTCATCCACTGAAAAATCTTACCCTCATAGCCCTGATTTTCAAACCCGAACCGCCGGCTGTACTTTCTGCTGACCAGAAGAAAGCCGCCCACAAAAACAGCCAGCAGACCCAGCACGATAATCGTTATCGTCTTACTGATAACCAGCAGATACATCACCAGCACCGCGGCTACCATAAGCTCCGCCCCCAGCTCCAGCGCATAGAGAATAACCTGCATAAAGCGCGACGTATCTTCATAAACGCTTCTCTGCAAAACCGCAATATTATGATTCAGGTGAAAGGCGTACGGCTCCTTCATGTATGCGGCCAGAAGTCTGGTGGACAGTTTCATCTGTGTATTATAAGAAAAACGAAAGATATAATCTTTCTCAAAAATCAGATAGACGTTTTTAGCGACATACACCACGATGATGCAGACTGCAAGTATAATCATAAACCTTTCGGCGCTTTGCAGTCCCGGCAGGTCGTAAATCATTTTCAGGTACCATTTTGTCTGAATCGTTCCCGGATTCTGCAGGACATCAATAAAGGGCATGAAAATCATGACCGCAAAAAGCTCTAAGAAGCTCCCGATCACGATTGCGCCCGTAAGAAGCGCCAGCTTGCGCTTGTCCTTTTTATCAAAAATATATCCAAGCATGGTGAGCATTCCCGCCTTAGCCTGATTGCTTCTTTCGCCCATAGTCCTGCTGCTCCTTCATTCCGGCTTCCCGCCGTCTTTGCACCCTTGTGCTTCCGCAGGGTCTCCTGTCTCCTCAATCCGCCTCTTTCTCAAACAGCGCGCTGCAAAGATTGCTGCGGGAACCCTGATCGCTTATCTTTTTCGCCGGAATCCCGGCCCATGTAGTGCCTGATTCCTCAATATCCTTTGTCACCACAGCGTTCGCTCCGACCGCCACATTGTCCGCTATGCGGACCGCGCCGATCACCTTCGCGCCGCTTCCGAAATAACAGTTATCGCCGATCACGGCCGCCTCGTGGCTTCCGTTCGTCGCGCCGATGGTCACACCCTCCTGCAGCCGGCAGTTTTTTCCCGCACGCACATTCCCATGCACCACAATCGTTCCGTAATGCGGGATGGAAAGTCCGGGACCGAACACATTCGGCGGAATCGTAAACCCCAGCCTGACACTCAGCCGGTGAAACCGCATCTTATGCCATTTCCCGACCAGCTTTCCCACCGGACCGCGCCTGCAATTCAAGTCAAACTCCACCTTCCGCAGCAGTATCTCAAACTTCCAGATCTCATCCCCGAAAAGCCGCGGACGCGCGTCCTGCCGCCGCCCCAGCGCGAGCCGGTCCTGTATGATATATTGTCGATATGTTTCCCTATTGTCTATCATATCTCCAGCTTTTACCTCATCTTATTATGCGTAAATTTGCCAATGCACAGCCCGGACGTCCGCATTTCACATATTATACACCCTTACCTTTATCTGCTCCAGATATGCCGTATACCCCGCATCCCGGTTCGCCTCCACACTGACGAAGTCATGCTTCTCCAGCTTCATCTTCCCGGGCGCACGCCTCACAAACCACTCATACTCCATGTCAAGATTCCCGATATCCAATACGCGGTATCCCTGCCGGAACAGCTCCACCGCAAGGAACTTCGCCGCCACACCCACCGACAATAAAAACAGCCTGTCCTTACCGTAGGCCGTACAGGCGTCCAGAATGGCGGGAACCGCCCCGTAAGCATCGCTGGGCGGGCAGATAATGCGCTCTATGCTTCGCGCCGTGTCAAGCAGATCGTTGCCGACGCCATTGTGGGTTCTCTCCCCTTCCACCACGACAATATCTCTATTTTCCCATATTTTTCTTATTTTAGCAAACTGCGCGCCACAGCCGCTCCGGTCTTTGGCGTAATAATACCCACGGGAAACGAAAGTACTGTAGTAACGCCGTCCGGGATCGCAGTATCTGACGTAAGTCTTTCTGCAAAAAAGCAAGTGATCCTTCCAAAACTGTCTGCTGGCGCTATGGTGATCCGACAGCGTCCTAAAAATATCCGGTATCGTCACCATCAGCCCTTCGTCGGGATATGCCAGTATCTTCCGAAGCCCTTCCGCAATTTCCGGGCTGGCCTTCTGCAGCATCAGATCGCCGCCCTTTATCATCACGATCTCCCCGTCCCCGAAGCGCACCATGCTCTTTTCCGTGCGCAGAAGCTCGTCGATCGTCTCGTCGATATTACATACCTTTATTCGATTGTGCAGGATGCCCTTTTCATAAAAGAAGTAGACAGCCGCTGCCAGAATGTCCTTTATTTTTTGTTTCATTTGTCTACGGATACACTCCCAGATTAAATATATATTTGTACTCAAAATGATCATTCATAAGCATCACGCCCACAGTTCCGGAAGTATGGCCTCCGACAAAGCAGTCGCATCTAGCCAGAAGGGCAATTGTGGCAAGATACTCCATTCCTTCCTCTTTCAAATTGTCCGTACCGTTTTTTATAACTTTTCCGATGGATTGTTCGCCACTATACTTTATAAACGATTTGCGATTTGTTATAACGGTATCTCCATATTTTTCTTTAAAACGTCTGTAAATCCCCACATCTTCCGTTCCTAAAAAAATTTTTGTACATTTATATTTCTCAGTCACTTCCTTTATTTTTTCAAACACTTCCTCCAGACTTGGCTGCACAGGATGCCTGGATGGTTTATTTTGAGTATAGTCAGTCCCCCGGCACAAAACCCCCAGCATTCTTTGTCCCATAAAATTGTGATTATAAAAACTCTCGACAATCTCTGCAGCTTCACTGCTTAAATGAAAATATCTTTTCGTAATACTTTGATATACACTAAAATCCCCAACTTTATTCAACACATAATTCACATCCAAATAGGGGAAACATTCTTCGGTATATCCCGAACCCCGGATAACGTTCCTCGCTTTTTCAATATCTTTCAGTGAATACCCTCCCGGTTGCTTAAAATAATACTCCCACGCATTTATCCTGCCAACCTCATCTTTTTTCAAATAGATATTTTCAGATGTCTGCATATCAATAATGGGAATATATCCAGCATCAACTGCCAGTTTTGTCTTATATACATATGTGATCAAATCAGATAGCAGTCCTGTATACACTTCTCTGCGTCTGATAATATAAAATATCTTGTCTGCATGTTCCCGTCCATTATGAACCGTATGTTCGTTCCAGTATCTGCTGTACTTCCAATTGTTAAACCAATCTCTCAAACGAATATATGTGGCATGCCAGATACTTTTCATCAATGAATATATTTTATTATTATTCATTCATTGTCCTTTCAGCCTGTTTTATTTTTTCTTTGCTCTTAACATTGCCTTGCGGAAAAATGGCGGTTCCTCTCCATTCAGCATAGTCATATAACCTTCCGACATTTCTGTCCAATAGCCCAGTTTCTCAAAATATTCCTTAAAACGAATATCGTCTCCCGGCTTATGGTAGGTACAGATCGCAACTTTCGTATCCTTTCGCCGCAACACTTCCTGCGCGCCTGCCAACACCTGATCCTCCATCCCTTCTACATCAATTTTCAAAACCACAGGATTTTTAACATCTTTCAACAGCTCATCAAGTGTTATATTATTTTCATCATTTTTGTCAGACACATATTTTGATACAATTTGTACCTTGTCTCTATATGGTTCAAACGTTTTTCTCAAACTATGATGCCACTTTTCGTTACACTCAATTAAGATACATCTTTCCGCCTTATCAATGATATCAAGACTAATCATACCCTCTGCCGCTCCAATATCAACAAAACAGTCAGTGGGCTCTACATAAAATTCCGTTGAAAAATATGCATGTGGTGATTTGGGGTGCTGCTCAAAAGACAATTGCGAATATGATGTCAATGCCAAAAACAGCTTTTTGCCATTTCGTATAACATACCGCTCCCGTTGCGGATTATTGAATTTTCCACCACATCGAATCTTCCATACATTTTTATTACGCGCCCAATCATATGGAAAATAATCAGCTCCGTATGTTTTTAAATATGCCATCTCGCTTTTAAATTGCTCATTGCCCTTATAATAATCCAGAATTTCCTGTACTCTCTCAACTCTGTTTTGCTTAAATCTACGCCACCATGCAACTGTTTTCCTCTTGGCCTGAAAGTTATCCACTATCTCTGGCAAATATTTTCCAACTGAGCTCATTCTATACCTCCTTGCAGCTTCTCCCGCATTCCCATAATCGTATCTAAATACTTGTTAAAATTATACTTCTCCACCACCGCGCCATAGCCCGCCGCTCCCATAGAGAGCATCCGCTCCCGGTCCGACAGCATTTCGTCCAGTCTGCGAAGCAGATCCGCCTCGTCGCAGTCCCGGAACAGATACCCTGTAACGCCGTCCTCCACATAGCAGGACGTGCCGTTTTTGTCGCTGCATATCACCGGCAGGGAATAGCTCATGGCCTCAAGCTGCGATACCGACGCCATCTCCAGCGTGCTCGGAATCACATACAGATCCGCAGCCAGATATTCCTGCTCCATATCGCGCCTTGGCACGTTCGTTTTCACCGTAACCAGATTTTCCATGCGGTGCTCTTGCACAAACTTTTTTACCTGCCCGCAGTACTCCTTCTGAAAATGATTCGTGGCTTCTCCCACCAGCGTCACGCGTATCTCGTATTTTTCCCGAAGCTGCTCCACCGCCCGCAGAAGTTCCAGATGATGTTTTCTGATTTCATACTTGCCTATGCAGAGGATATGTATCCTGCCGCCCCTGAAATATGTCCGCTTTTCCGGCTCTCTGCGCGGATCGACTACAAAAGGCACGAAATAATCGCTCTCCTTCACGGTCATTCCCGGCTTCTTTTCCCCCATCACGGGCGTCATGCGAAGCACAGGCGTCATACGGTCCACCAGACGGTGCCGCAGATCGGTCTTTGCAGGCTCCGACCAGAGGGGATTCTGGTTATAAAGAATGCAGGGATATCCCTTCTTTTTGCAAATGCGGTAAGCCGCCATGGAGTACACAGAGCGTTCCCGCAAAATAACCAGATCCGGTTCAAATCCGCAGATCAGTTTTCTGAGTTTCCTAAGAGGCGGAAAACCGTGCTGTATTTTAAACACAATGGCCGTCGGATCTTTCCTGTGAATCACCTTCACATACAGAAAATCAATAAGCCTGTACAGCCGCGAGTACCCCAGCACAATGGGCGTCACGCAGGAATAATCCTCGATCACGGCCGCATAGTGACTGACAAAGCGCACTTCGTGCCCAAGCGCTGTCAGTCCCTTCATAATATCCATCTGATTTGTGTGGTAACGCGGAGCCACATACAAAAATTTCATATTTTCTTCCTTTTGAAACCGTTATATCTATCTGATATATCTGTTTTCTTTCAGACTGTATCTGCCGCCCTTTAGGAATTTATGCTTAATCACCCACCATCCGGGCACCCAGATATACTTGTGCATCGCCGGGGACGCCGAGCCGATCATCCAGCAGTTTCTATCGCACTTTCTCGTGCACTCCCGCACCTTTTTGGCCTGTTCGGAGTTCCAAAGTTCCTCCCAGCTCTGTTCCCGCAGATTCCCCATGACCGCCTTCTTCTCCATGCCGTTGCAGGGAATCACATCGCAGAAAGGGTCGATAAAAAAGGCGTTTCTCGACATATCGCAGGGCAGAAGCCGCTTATTGCCGTAAATATAGTTGATCAGCCCGTGATTAAAGTAAGCGCGGAACCACTTCTTGGGAGATTTACTCTTAAGCAGCTCGTTAATCAGCTTCTCAAAATTCTGCGCTACCTTGTATTTGTCGTCAATCTTATTGTCCGTCTTTCGGAAATAAAAGGAATTGTGCAATGTTGCCGTGGCAAACTCCATCCCCATATCGTTGGCGATGTTGTAAAGCGGCACCAGATCCTCACAGTTCATATCCTGCACCGTCATGCCGAATCCCACGTCGGGATGCCCCATATCCACCAGTGTCCTGAGCGTCTTATAACCTCTGTTATAACCGTCCGGGATCCCGCGGATTTTATCGTTTGTCTCCTGCAGTCCCTCTATGCTGATACGGATTCCCACCTTCGGAAACTCCCGGCACAGCGCGATAATGCGGTCCGTGAAATAACCGTTGGTAGATATGACGATCCTGTCTGATTTCTTATAAAGCTCCCGCACAATATCCGGGATATCCTGCCTGATAAAAGGCTCCCCGCCCGTGATATTCGTAAATGCCATTTCCGGCAGCTTCTTAATATCTTCCAGCGTGATCTCCTCCTCCGGCCTCGTCGGATCCCGGAAACAGTCGCACATATTGCATCTCGCATTGCATCTGTAAGTCACTATCACAGTTCCATATAAAGTTCGTCTTCCCATAACTGTTACTCCTTTGCATATCATTATGCCTTACAGACAGAAACTCAAAATTTATCTGTAAAGACTGGCGGGCAGTCGGCACAAATATGCTGCGCTGCCTCTGCGAAGGCAAATTGGCTTTTCTTAATATTCCGCCTGACAGCCAGCAATTTCGTGACATGGATGTCGCGAAAAGTCTAAAATGAGCCCGGATGGAAATTAATTTCTCAAGGAGCCCCTTAAAAGGCATCGGCACTTAACGAGGTCTTTCACGAGTTTAGTGTCCGCTATGCATTTTACGGAGCGAGAGCGCGGCGACGGAGATATTAATTTCCATCCGGGCTCTCATTATATACATTCACTATTTTATCACAATATTCCCCAATTGTATCGAATTTTATCTCTTTACAGTTTTCCCGGTACGCCAGACACACCTCCGGCTGCTCCCACAATTCCCTGATATGCGCCGTCAGCTCCTCCACGTCTTTGCCCCTAAAAAGCTCTCCCGTCCTGCCCGCCTGCACCAGCTCCGGCGCGCCGCCAAGATCCGAAACCAGCACGGGCGTGCCGTACATCTGGGACTCCATCACGGAGAACGGACAGTTCTCATACCACTCGGAAGGATAAACGGAAAACCGCGCTCCCGCAATCAGCCTGTGCAGCGTCTCCCCCGTGACAAAACCTTTGTTTTCCACATTTTTCACTTTTGACGCCTGCTCTTCTAACGGCCCCGTTCCGGCAAAGACGAAGGGAATGTCCGGCAGGGCCTCGCAGGCTTTGAGCAGCGTAGCAATCCCTTTCTCCGCAGAAAAACGGCCAAAGTACAGCACATAATCCCCGGCTTTCTCTGTGCCGCCCTTTTCTGCGGCCGCTCCGCCCGGCTTTCCGCCGCCTGCGCCATCCGGCATTTTCACATCCTCCCGCTCTGCTGCTTTCTCCGGCCTCTGCACAAAATTGTGCATCATTACCGTTTTCTCTTCCAGGAGCGGATTGGTGTCAAGCTGTCTCTTCATGAACTCACTGGGGCAGATAATGACGTCAACCATGCCGTAAGTCCTGCGCCGCATATAATATTTTGCCTCAATCGTCCCCAGCAGGCTTTTTACTCGCGAATTGTGAATACAGCGGTTTTTGCTGCACGCACCGAAATACCCGTCCCTGCAGGCGAAACAGATTTTTCCCGTGGAGGGAATGCGCATCATATGATTGGGGCATACCCACTGATAGTCGTGGGCCGTGTACACAAGTTTTACCCTCCGGCCACTCTTTTTTTCGTAGGCGCGCACCGCATAGATCACCGACGGGGTAAGCTGAAAATTGATGTTATTGAGGTGCACCACGTCGGGATTCATATCCCGCAGAACCCTGCCCATTTTGCGCTTCGCCTCAAAGGAATAGATGATTTTAAAAGGATAGAGCAGCTTTTGCAGTTTTCCCGTGTGGAAGTCCATGTCAGACGTATAACAGCCGATCCGGTTTCCGACGATACGTCCCTCGTGTTCCATGCCGAAATACTGTACGTCGTGTCCCCTCTTCTGTAATTCTTCCCCCAACTGAAAAATATAAGTCTCCGAACCACCGTTTGGATATAAAAATTTATTTACCATCAGTATTTTCATAACGTCTCCCTAAGCGCCAATTCCGTATTTCTATTCCCACTTCGCGTTGTACAGCTCCATATCCTCGTAGACGGGAATATAACTGCTGTAAGGCTCGCCGCCCCGCCTGTATGTCCATCCCTGATATACGCCACCGTCGTATTCCGGCGCGCAGGAAAGCGGCTCGCCGTCAGACGCCTCCACCGTCTCCACCACGCCCTCATAAACCGAAAAGGTAACCTGATGCGTTTCCCCGCTTGCGGGAGCGGCAAAGGCTTCATGCGGCACGCCCCACCTCGCGCACAGACAATTTAAGCGGTTTGCCAGAAAGAATTTCGTATAGTTTACATTCGCCTCAAAACTTTTATACCGCGGCATATCGTTATCGGCGGTTCTGACACTTTCCCATCTGGCGTCGTCCATGGCCGCGGAAGCCCTGATCTGCTCCGCATACCTGTCGATACCTGTATCCAGCAGCTTTTCAAAAAAAGGCAGAACATCCGCATACGACTCCACAATACACTGCTGCATTTCAGGCGTCTCATAGAGCTTCTGATACCAGTTGATGGAAATAGCCAGCCGCTCGTTATTGTTCACGATGGTTTCCCCGTAATTCACGAAAAAGCTGTCGCTGTCACTGTCCTCGCCAAACGCGTTGTCATAATCCCACGCCGGGCCGGAATAGAGCTTTTCGTCTCCCCGGTCCTTATAAAAGTACATGCTGGTGGAGCCTGTGTCCATTTCCAGCGCGATTTCGTCCACCAGAAACCGTCTGGCAAAGCTCGGCAGATCCAGCTTCTCCCAGACCGCCGGGTCCCCCTTTTGCACAAGCGCGTCGATTTCCTCCACAAAGCCGTGAATATAAGCCACCTGCTCCTTCGACGCGTGGCGCGGCGAATTGATGGTAAAAAGATCCCCTCGGGAAAGGCAGAATCCGCTGTCCTCCGCCTCCCAGTGCTTCGGATGGTCTTTCTCGATCAGATAACCGCCGTCCACCTCCGCGCCGTCCTCGAGAAGAAACCCCTTATTGTCTTCCTCCTCATAATGTTTCGCGGTTCCCGCCTCTATGGAAACATTTTTTTGTTTATTAGTCTTTTCCATATCGTCTATTTCAACACGGCCCGATCCCACAGTCACAGATTCTGTCAGAAGATAAATGCCCCGGTACTCCCCATTCAAATACAGATCCACCCATGTTCCCTGCGTACTGTAGGAAAGGCCCAGCGCCTGCGCCAAATCCATGGCTATCTTATCGCCCATCCTGCTGCCCTCATTCCAGATCGCCAGAAGACGCCACCTGTCGCTCTCCCGCAGCCCGCAGAGCGGCCGGTCCTCCTTTAGCTTAAGTGCATACGGCTTTTTCTCAAACTCCCACGTAGAGTTGCCCCTGCCGGATATCCGCGGCAGCTCGTCCTGATATTCCGTGACGCCGTCCACCTGCAGCACACAAATCCTGCCTGTCTCCTCATTTTCCTTATTCTCATGCAGATAGTCCAGTCCACCGCTTGCAGTGTCAATAAACATGGCCGGAATATTCGCGGATTTCATAAAACCGACTTCGTAAGTATGCGAGTCACAGGAAGCGTCCGTTACCTGAATGGAAAACTTCTGCCCCTCTTCCCACGCAAAGGCGTCTCCCTCCTGACAGAGCTGTCCGTCTATTCTCACACTGCTCCCGCCCGTATCGCCCAGACGGATTTTGTGACCGGTCACACAGGATGGCAGAAAAAAGAAGCCCGCCGCCTCTTTTTCAGCTTCCTCCCCGTCTCCGTCCTGCCACAAAAACACCTTGTTTTCACTTTGCGCCGTGCGGACACTGATACAGGGCTGCCCGTTCTCCACACAGAGCAGAACGTTATCCTTCTTTATGATGTACAGACAGCATACCGCCGCCACAGCCACTGCCAGCATAATGCCCATACAGGTTCTCTTGCGCATCTGCAGTTCTCCTTCTTTCTTTGTCTTTCCCGGGTAATTGCGAAACTCTTTTAAGATTGTTGAATTTGCATAAAAAATCCACGATTTGATGAGTTTCGCAATTACCTGTTATCCGGACGAAGCGCAGGCTTCTTTCTCCCCGCCGCCTTCTCGTACACGGAAAGCGTCCGCTTCGTCACATCATCCCAGTCATACTTCCCGCAGATATAATCCACGCTCTCCTCACCCATGCGGCGCACTTCATCCGGATGTTCCAGCAGCCATACAAGCTGTCTTCTCAGGTCCTTCACATCGCCCCGTTTGAAAGTCAGCGCCTTATCCTCCACCACTTCCGTATTTTCACGGATATCGCTGACCAGACAACAGTCTCCGTAGCTCATGGCCTCCAGCAGCGTAAGCGCCATCCCCTCCACGTCGCTTGGCAGTACGAAAGCGTAAGCATTGGCATACAGTTCCTCCAGAACCTGCCCCTGCACGAAATCAGTCATAAGGATTCTGTCATCCTGTGCCGCCATTTTGTGAATCTTTTCCATATAGCCGTAAGCCTGAGAACTGCCCCCGGCAATCACCAGTTTCTTATCCGTCTGCAATCCGGAAAACGCCTCGATCAGATAGTGCAATCCTTTTTCCGGCACAATCCGCGCAAGAAACAGGAAATAACCGTCCTTTTGCAGACCGTACTTTTCTCTGATCACCGTCTGGCCCTGCTGCCCCGGTCTGTTAATCCCGTTGGGTATATAAGTAACCTTTCTGTTGTATGTTTCCAGAAAATACTCCTTTACATTGTCGGAAAGCACAATCACGTCATCGGCGTATCTGGCCGCCATCTTTTCCCCGAATTTGATCACAAAGGATGCAAAATTCCCCCATTTTGCCCGCTGCCAGTCAAGCCCGTGAATGGTCACCACAACCTTCCTTTTCAGAAAATGGGGCAGCCAGAGCATGGCGCATGGTCCTTCCGCGTGATAGTGGATCACGTCATAATGATGAAAAAGCGCCATAATCGTCGCAAAGAAAGTATATACGATGGCGTTCAGACTGCTCCTGCGAAAAGTGGGCACAATATATACCCGGACGCCCTTATAAAACTTCCGTCCCTTCCAGCCGTACTCCTGATCGTATTTTTTGCCGGAAACATGATGGCCGAAACGGTTGTAAGCGTCCACGCGGTGGCCCATCGCCGCCATACGCACGGAAAGCTCGTCCACCACCACTTCCACGCCGCCCTCTCTGGACGGAATCCGCTTATGGCCGATCATGGCGATGCGCATACCTCTCTTCGCCGTCCGTCTTACCGCTCTGCCCTCCCTGCTGACATAGTAAAGAAACGCAAAATTCGTATTTAAATATCTGGGCAACATACGTTTGGGATCCCGCAGAATCCGGAACACCCACTCCATACACAGCTTCTGCATCCACATGGGCGCGCGCCTCGTCGTACCCGCCGTAAAGTCAAAGGCCGCGCCCACGCCAAGCATCAGCGCTTTTACTCTGTGACGGTGCTCATACATCCACCATTCCTGCTTCGGCGCACCAAGCGCCACCCAGACAAAATCGGCGCCGCTGTCGTTCATCCGCCTGACAATCTCCTCATCCTCTTCCTTCGTAAGCTCCCGAAAAGGCGGGGAGTACATGCCCGCAATCTGCAGCTTCGGATAACGCCGCAGCAGAGCTGTCCGAAGCGCCTCCAGCGTCGCATCCGTGCTGCCATAAAAATAATGACGGTACCCCGTCTTCTGCGACAGATCGAGAATGGCCGGCATCAGATCAGGCCCGGGCACTCTCCTTGCCTCCGAAAATCCTCTCTTCCTGCTGACAATGGACAGGGGCTGCCCGTCGGGAAGGGCCATTGCCCCGCTGTTTTGCACATTGCGGTACGCCTGATCCCTGTAGGACATCACCGTAGTGTGCACATTGGAGACACAGATGTAATCGCCCTTTAGCTCCTCCAGATGGTCCGTTATATAGGAGATCGTGTCCTCCATGTTGGTGACATTGATATTGGTTCCCAGAATTTTACAGTAGGTCAATTCGTTTTTCATACCGTTCTCCATCCCGATGTATTCCTGATGCCCGTTTCCTGTCCGCACCGCGGTCATTTATCATAGCCGGAAATCTCCGTAACAGCCACGGCCGATTTTTTCCGCCAGCCTGTCATATTCCACAAAATCCCGGCCGCCGCCCCGAGCATACCGCCAAGCAGCAGACTTCCCACATAGTAGCGCGCCGTCTCCAGCTTCACGGCCTTTCCGGACACGATCTGCATGGGCGTCTGCGCGTCCAGATAATTCATAACCCGGTACCCCTCGTAAGCCGGATCGTCCTCAGTCTCCAGCCAGACGCTCGTCTCCTCCAGTCCGTCCGTGTAAAACCGCTGCACCACATATCCTTCCGGCTCCTGATAAACCAGAGCGCACAAAAGACAGCCCAGAACCGCGCCCGCCGCCGTCACGCACAAAATCCTGCCCCGGCGCATCCGGTATACTGCCCGCACGTGGGCAAGCATCTGATCCGGCAGTCCCGCCAGAGGAACCGTGATCCGTTCAAAACGCCGCGTCAGTCCGGAAAGCAGACAGTATTCCCTCTTCCCCTCTTTTTGTAAAAACAGAAAGGCCCCCAGGAAGAGCAGCGTGATGTTCTTAAAAGAAGTGTTAAACAGTAACTGCTCCGTCCACCCCGCGCCCAGAAAGCAGACCAGAATCACCAGCTCTCTCGTCCGCTGCTTGTGCGTATCATAAAACAGCAGCGCAAAATAACTTAAGAGAATCAGAATGGTCGGAATCAGTCCGTAATTGATATAACACCAGACATAGGAATTATCCAGCGTCATGGAGGACTTGACGACCTTGGAGACATCCGCCCCAAACAGACTCCGATACTCCGACTTTAAAAACTGCTCCGCCAGCCAGATTCTCGTATTGACCAGAAAATTAATCTTCTCTACAAAGTGGCTGATATCATGCCAGCTCAGATAAAACGGCAGAACAAAGGACATCAGCAGGCATACCGGAAGCACCAGATTGGCCAGAAGCTTTTCCCCGATACCGAATCGCGGACGGAATCTGATATAAAAACAGCCCGTCAGCATAACCGCCACTATGCCGAACCCCGTGTAGCTGACGGAATAGAAAAAGACAAGAAGATTGCCGGCCATAAGAAGCGCAAACTCCTTAAACCCGTACTTCTCTTCCAGCTCCCAGATTATCAATGCGCAGAGCATCAGATAAGTAATATGCAGAATATTCGGATGTGTAAAGCCCAGACTCCAGCGGAAAATATGGCCTAATCCCAGCTTTTGATGCACCCGGTAAACGGTATGCTCCAAAAAGAAAAAGGAAACCGCAGACAGCGCCACCGCACACACGCCCCACACCCAGAGCGCGATGTGGAACACTTTTTTCAGGTATATATTTTTCATGCCAAGCACTGTGAAAGCCACAAAAAAAATGGCAATCTGGCGCGACTCATAGTAAATCACCGCCACAAGAGCCAGAAACAGAACCTGTAAAACCAACTGCCTTTTCGTGTATGGCGTCAGGAGAATTTTCAGAAAGCCCAGGGCAAGAGCGGGCAGGACAAGCAGATAAAAGAGCTTCTGCCCTTCATAAAACCCAAGCCCTTTCGCCAGAGACAGGAGAACAAAAAAGCCATAGTAACATGCCTCCTGTATGGTAATCGTTTTTTCGTATTGTTTATATCGTTCCATCCTCTTTCCCTTCCAATACCGCAGCCCCCGTCATTGTTCCTTTACTCCCCGTTTCCCGCCTAAAGCACCAAAAGCGCCGGACCCAGTGCCCACGGATAGGCGCCGTAGCGCTGCGGATACTGGGAAAAGCCCTCGCACTCCCCCGAACAGTGATACACCCGTCCCTCCCTGACCGACCGCTCCAGCGCAAGCCGCCCCGCCGTCAGGACATTTTCGTATGCTTCACCCGCGAGAACGCCAAGCGCCATTCCCTGTTTTATACCGGCGCAGATCATCCCCGTGGCGGACGTGTCCGCAGGTCCCTCCGCCGCCTCAAGCTGCCATGAAAAATAACCGTCCTGTCTCTGACAGGCAGCCGCCGCCTCCACAAGCGCGGTACAGGGCGCAGCCAGCCTCTCTGCGCCGTATGCCGAGCTCATGCATCCCATCATGCCCCGAAGCAGCCAGCCGACCGCTCTGCCCCAGCCGATAATGCCGTATTTGCAGCCGTCCGCCATGTCATAACCGTGATAGGGAAGTCCTGTCACGCCGTCCATCCCATAGGACAAAAAGTTCACAATCTGCAAAAGTGCAAGCTCCTTATAATCCTGCTTTCCAAAAATCTCACCGTACCGGTAGAGAAAAGGGCAGGCAAGACCGATGCCGTCCACGAAAACCGTCGTCTCCCCGTTTGCGGGCCGGTAGAGAAAGCTGCCGGAAGCGTCCGTTGGATGCGCTGCACCATGAGAAGCCAGCCTGTCCACCGCTTTTTTCAACAGCTCCCCGGACATGTCCGCTCCGAAATCCGTCCCTTTCCCCTGTACTTCCAGATATATGTCTAACAAAGTTTCCCCTGCCAGCAGATCGTCCAGATACAGGAGGGGCATTCCCTTTTTCACCCATCTGCCATAATAGGCGGCAAGCGCACGGTCTATCCCGGCGCTCCCGTTTCCAGCGTCCCGGATCGTCTCTGCGTTTCCCGCATTCTGCGCCGCTGCCATAAGCGCTTCCCGACAGTGCCACAGTCCCGCCGCCAGAAGTCCCGTAGGCCAGAAAACGGGGTCTTCTCCCGGAATTTTCCGCCCAAGGAGCAGCCGTTTGGCCAGATCTTTGCACTTTTCCCGCCTGCCGCGGACACCGTACTCCATAAGCTCCTTACAAGCATTCTCGATGAGAGGAATCTTATTCATGTAACCCTCCATGATCCCGCGGGTTCTCTCGCCGGATACTTCTTACTTTTTCCGCGCCGCTACCGCTTTCCACAGGTAAGAAAATTCCTCCGTCCTGTGGAATACCGCCAGAAATACCAGATTGTAGAGCAGCGTAATCAAAATTACCATCAGGGCGAAGGTGAGAATCGTAACTTCCCCCATAACCGCGCAGCGAATCGGCGTGGCCACCGCTCCCACAGCCAGAATCACCGCTATATATTTCAGCGAATCCTTAAAATAAGCCCCAGCCTTCTTTTCAAAGCAGACCCTGTAGATAATTCCTGGCCGGATGAGATTGGCCAGTATACCGGAAACTAACGTCCCCACATAGACGCCCGTCACGCCGATCTTTAACACCAGCGCAATCGAAACCACCAGATTCACGGCTCCCTGTATCAGCGGCAGAAATCTGTCCTGCTCGAACAGCCCCGATGCAATCTTAAAATTAAGAAGCACCGTGCGGCCCCCTTTCAGATAAAAGTCTGTCACCAGGAGGGTCACCGTAATCCACGGCAGCGTCCAGCTTTCATCCCGCAGCCACACCCCGCCGATAAAGGGGGTGAGCAGATGGAAGAACCCTACCGCGCCGAAGCCGAAGAGCCAGCAGGCAAAAAAGCGGTACACCTTAAAGAGAAGGTACTGCCTCTCCTTCGACTCCGTGGCCACCACATTGCCGAAGCCCGAAATCACGGAATCAAATATAATATTCACAAAGTTTCCCACATAAGTAATGATATAGACATAGTTGCCCACAACAGCCGAAGCATCTACATTGACAAAGGAGGAGATCACAAGAATATCCGTCTGTAGTCTGGCCACGTCGCCGATCTTATGACAAATCAGCGCCTTCGTCTTAGTGGCCACCACCCGCGTTTCCTCCTCTGTAAGCTTCTCCACGTCTTTATCCCGCAGATAGGGGTATTGTCTGTCCATGTAGACAGTCACGAAAATTTTCTGCAAAAACTCCACAACGGACTGTGCCAGCAGATAAATAAGGAAATTCCTGAAAAGCAGCAGAACCGTAATCTGCACCGTGGCCGTCGCTATCTTGGTCAGGGTGGTAATGTTTGTCTGGATGTAGTTTTTCTGCTCCGCATTCGACAGACTGTATTTATAGGCGACAAAATAGCTGATAACCGTGTTAAACAGGAACAGGTAATAGTACAGCGTCAGTTCCTTCACGGTCAGATTGCCCGGATTTTTCAGAATATATTTTAAAAACGGGGAAATCGCGATTCCCAGAACCGCAATCACACCCGCAATCGTCAGATACGCCTTTTTGTAGAAGCGCATGTATGCCTTGATTTTCCCGATGTCGCGCTCCGCCACCGGCTTGTAGAGACTGTAGTTTAAAGCCGTGCCGATCCCCAGCTCCGCCAAAGAAAGGACGCTCAAAACATTCGTGTACGTTTCGTTTATCCCTGAGAACGTTTTTCCAAGCACGTAGATAAAAACCGTCCTCTGGATAAAGTTTACCAGCAGGATCACCAAATTGCTGATATATCCGAATATGATATTTTTTCCGGCTTTCTCTATTCTGCCCATAATTTATCCACTTTCAGTCGTGCAGGCTCTTCCACAATCTGCGGATCTCATCCCCTGCTTCGACCGCCTTCTTGCAGTAATCCGGCATGATCTCCTGCAATCTGTCCCTGATTTCGCCCTCTCTTTCCATCATCCACTCATAAGCGCCGATCAGCTCATCCGGATTGGAAAGAGTCTGCACGGGCAATACATAATGCCCAGCGTCTCCGAAGAGATCCTGCGCAATGCCTCTGGCCTTCACGGAATAGCCCACCACCAGCGTGGGCACCATGGACGAGTAGGCCGCAATGGTGGCGTGGGTTCTCGCCCCGATAAAAGCGCGGCATTTGGAAATGACATATTTCAGTTTCTGACAGGACATATCCTCGAACTTCACCACACGGTCATTCCCCTGATACACGCCGTAAAGTTCATGTATAGTCAGTCTGTCGTCATTGTTTTTCCACATGACATGAGGAATCAGCGCGATATGGCAGTCCGTCGTCTCCAGAATGTGATCGATCAGCTTCCGGTAATTCATGATCGTAATGCCGTCTTTTTCCTCATACTTTAAAATCATCGGGCTGATGTTGATACCGATGGTATTTCCCTCGCTGAAACCGAAAGGGAGCTTCGTCTTCTCCGGTTCCAGGGCAAAGGCAGGGTCAGGAAACTGTTTCACGTTCTCCGTCACCCCGGCCGCCGCAAGCGCCTGCGTCGTGATCGACTCTCTCGGCGTGATCAGCACGTACCGCTTCATGTCCTCCACCACTTCCGGCTTCTCCAAAAGCGCCGGCTCCAGAGAGCAGCCCCAGAGAACGGTCTTCGCTCCCGCCCTGTTAAACGCGCTGTTGGCAGTAATCGCCTCTCTCATCGAAAGCTCGTAGCAATACATATCTCCGCCGATGGAGAGATAAAGGGGCGCCAGATTTTTTCCCATCACCTCCCGGAACCGGTAGCGCATAAAGGATTCGGGATCATGAAAGACTTTCCGCCAGACATAGTACCACACATGGGCAAAAAAATGTTCCGCGATCTTACGCTCCTGCAAAATCTCACAGAGCGGTTCCACCGAGTAATGCCTGTCCTCCTGCTCGCTGTTGGTCACGAGAAGCCTGGGGATGTCTTCTATCATATGGCAGGTGCTGTTGACAATCGCTTCACAGCCGTGATTGCCGCTGCCGCCGTGTAAGTACATCACAATTTTGTCGTTGTTGTAGTCCATGTCTGTCCCCATTCCAATATTTTCTATGCGACAAGTATATCACAAACTTTCATCGCATTACAGTAAAACATTTCCCCCGGGGGTGACGAGTGTCCAGCCTGCCCACAGCTTTTTCATCTGCTCCGGGACGCAGGTCTGGGTATTTTTGTGAATGGATGGCCGGAGCATAATCTTGTCCGGATTTCCGTTCAGGCGCGCCCCCCAGAAGCTGAATGTGCTGTTGGCGCATATATTGTGCTTACAGCAGCTCATAAGCTGCATGTCATAAAAGCTGTTCCCGCCCCTGTTCCAGTCCACGATGTGAAACTCCGGACCGGCAAAATGCGCCCGCACATAATCCGCGTCATCCGAAAAGACGTAAAAGACCGCATCGGGGCATTTCTCTTTTATATATCTGACACTGGCGTCATAATACGCTTCCGTACAGATCCCGCCGAACATAGCTGCGTTGGCATCGTCGAGATAATCTCCTCTGCGGACATGGATGCTGACCGAGGGCCGGGCTGCCATCTTTGCCATGGCCTCCCTGTTTCTGGCATCACCGCTGTCCGGAAAGCGGATCTCCTCCCGAAGCCTGTCAAGAATATCCGCATAATACGCCTCGCAGGCCCAGTACCCGACGAGATAGCGGTTTTGCCACGAAAAAATCTGCGGGTGGTACATCTGCGTTTCCTCAAACACCGGCATCTTGTCCGGCGTAAGCCGTTTCTTAAGTTTTTCAACAAAACCCGCCTCTTCCCCGAAAGCCCGCCCGAGGAGCGCGCGAACCTCCTCCCCGGAAGCCGTCTCATAGGGCAGCCCCTCGAAATCAGCAAGGACAAACTTTCTGGGAGCCGCCGCCGATTCCTGCGTCTCTTTGGAAAACCACGAAAGATCCAGCCCAGCCTCCGCTCCGAGACTCTGAAATTTTCTAAACAGCGCATACTGCTGCAATTGATTGCCCAGCCCGCCCATGACCCTTACAATAATCATATCCTCTCTCCTGATACCGCTTATAAAAGCTACCTCCGGTCATAGACACGCAGGATCAGCCGCAGCACTCTGAGCAGCACACCGCCCGGATACATCATGCCCATATACAGAAGCTGGTTGGACCGCTCCGTCACCGCAACCGGCGTATTCTGCAGCATCGCTTTGATCTTCTCATCCCCGAAAATCGACTGGATCCGTCTCCGGTAATCTTTTCCGGGGGCGCGCAGCTCGTTCTTCATCACATACATAAGCATATAACAGTGTTCGCGGGCCACAGCGTCCACAGCATCCGGCGCCTTTTTCTCCTCCGCCGTCCGCTTCAGAGCCTCCATCAGCCGCTCCACACCCACAAGAAGATCCTTGTCGTAGGCATGTACCAGCGAACCCTCCACATAACGGTAATGATAAAAAAAGGCGTCCTTCATAATAACCACCCGGCTGCTCGCAAGCAGCGCCGGATACATCATATTCGTGTCATCCCCGAATCGGAGTCTGTAGTCATAATACGTCTCATTGCCCTCAAAAAGGGATTTTTCGCACAGCTTCATGCACCGCGACAGGGGGATCACCTTCTTTTCCTCCCCGATCAGCCTCGCCTTGATCTGCTCCCGCAGTCTGTCCCCCTCGTAGATGCCTGGTTCCGCAGCGTTTCTCACCTGCTCTGTCCCCCGCTGTTTCTCCACCACATGATCGCAGCAGACGATCTCTCCCGGCACGCCCGCCAGCCACTCCACCATCTGTTTCAGCGTCTCCGGCTCCAGATAGTCGTCGCTGTCCACAAACATATAATACCCGCCGGAGGCCGTCTTCATGCCCGTCACACAAGCCGACGCAGGGCCGCCATTCTTCTGATGGACAACCCGCACTCTCATATCCGCCCGTCCGAACTCATCGCAGATCACGCCGCTTTTGTCCGTGGACTCGTCGTCCACCAGAACCACCTCGATCCGCCGGTAAGTCTGTTCCAGAATACTGTCCACACATTCCCTCAGATACGCCTCTTTATTGTATACCGGCACGATGATGCTGATTAACGGATTTGACTTCTTCATTTGCTTTCCCGCTTTCTTCGTTCCTTATGTTCTCATTTTTTCATTCCGACACGTTTGTGGCCGGGGACGCGAAGCGATCCCCCGACCGCTGATTCTGCATGGATTTGCGGCGTCCGTACAGCCATACATAGACGCCAGACAGTCCGGCGAACAGTCTCACCTTGGCTCCATAGCCTGGCGGCATATAAGAATAGCATTCCTTCTCCCTGACGATTCCCTTCAATTTCCTGTGGCACACCCGCAGATACGCTTTCGCCTTCCTGCACTCTTTTGCGGGAAGCATGGCGATCTTACCAACCGTAAGCAGTATCGCTACCATAATCTGCGCGTCCGCCTGTGCCGCCAGAGACGCGTCCCGCTTCACGATCAGTTCGCGGGCCATTTCCCAGCAGTAAATCTGATCCATATAATCCGGCGTAAACGGTCTGCACATGGCGCCGTCTGGATTCCGGTAATACCCGTAGCCGGGATAAGCCGTCTCCACAGCCTTTTTCAAACGCGGCAGAAGCTCCACAAGAAACAGCATGTCCTCACCGATCGTCAGTCCCTCCCGAAACCGTACCTGCCCGATCAGATCCCGTCTGTAGAGCTTACTCCAGCAGCGGGTATTGCCCTGCAGAATATTCTCTTTTAAATAGCATCCGCTGTCAAATGTCCGCCCCGCATACTCCCCTGCAGGTTCTTCCGGCATTTCTTCCCCTGTACGCAGCCGTTCCCACTCTACAGGTGATCCCCATGCAGCAAAACTGCAGCCCGCCATATCGCTGTTTGTCCGGCAAAGCAGCCCGTGCAGACTCTTAAGCACCCCCGGCCGCAGTCTGTCGTCGGCGTCCACAAACATAATATAGTCGCCCTTTGCCTGCTCAATCCCGCGGTTTCGCGCCACGGAAACGCCCAGATCCGGCAGGGTAATCACCCGCAGACAGCCGTGCCGTCCGCACAGCCGCTCGCAAACCGCCGCCGTGTCATCCGTCGAACCGTCGTTTATGATAAGCACTTCCAGCGATTCATAGTCCTGCGCCAGAATGCTGTCGATACATGCTTCCAGATAAGCCGCCCCGTTGTGAACCGGGACAATCACGCTGATTTGATCCACTTTTCCTCAAACTCCCCTTTACTCCGATGAAATCGGGACATGCACCGTTTCTCTTTTCTGATAACAGATTGTACGAGGCGGCACATCTTTTTTAACGACGCTTCCGGCCGCGATCACACTGTCGTCTCCGATATGCACGCCTTTTAAGATGGTGCAGTTTGCGCCAATCCAGACACGGTCCCCGATTGTAATTTCACCGATCAGAAACTCCTCGCCCTGATTTTTAAAATTATGGTCATGGTCAACAATGACCACATTATTACCGAGTCTGCAGTAATCACCTATTTTGATATGCCCCATACAAGTAATGCAGCCGCCTATCGCATAAATGACATGATTTCCGATCTCCAGCCGGCCATCGCCCGCACAGATAAAATGCATCTTGCCCCGGTTCTCGTTTTTCTCCCCAAAACTCATATGCCCCTTTCTGGAAAGTTCCAGATAGACACGGTCAAATCCCTGGATCCATGGCATCCTGAGCCGGGATCCGTAGCGGCACTTCCAATAAGCGATTTTAAACAGACTTTTCAAAGCCTTTAACTTTACATTCATTTCGTCATACATGCCTTTCTGTAAGTCTCTTCCAGTTTCTGCAGATGATTTTCCAAACTGTATTTCTGCTCTGCCGCTCTTCTCGCCAGTTCCCCCATATTGCGGCCAAGCGCCTCATCTTCTATAAGCGCACTGACGTCTTTCGCCATAGCGGCCACATCCCCCGGCGTTTCCAGAAATCCGCTCTTTTTATGGTCGATTAACTGCGGGATTCCGCCTACCGTTGTGGTGACAATGCCCATGCCATAACCCATAGCTTCCAAAACTGCCATCGGCATTCCTTCATGGTAGCTCGGAAACAGGAAAATACCGCTCTCGCGAAGAAGCCGCTCCTTCTCCTCCCCCCGCACCCAGCCGGGAAAGGACACATTCTTTACTAAGCCCTTTTTTAAAAACGCCTCTTTGAGGCGGGCCATCTCCCCGTCCCCCGCCATCACAAGCGATGCGTCCGGACATTTCTTTTTCACCTGCTCCCAGATTGCCGGTATGTCAAAACACCCTTTGCGCTCTCCCAGCTCTCCCAAAAAAAGGGCTTGTTTTCTATTTCTGCCCGTATCGAACGGTTCCGCCGGAATCCGGCAGTAATTTTCCAGAATGTCAATTCTCTCTTCCGGCACGATCTGCGAAAGACGCGCCGCCCACTCCTTAGACAAAGCCACCAGCCGCGTACATTTGCCGTATACCTTACGCACCCGCTTTTTCTTCGCACTGGAAGCGTTTTCGTAAAAAGCGTCAAACTCCGCCCCGTGTATATGATTCACCACCGGAATCCCTCTGGATGCGCTCCACAGGATAAAGGGCATTTTCCGGTAAAAGCTTGGCCCGAAGGAAGAGTGGATATGCACCAGATCGGGACGGTCCTTTCTAAGCAGCCTGCGAAATGCCGCATACCCTTTAAGCGCCTTTTTCAGCTTGTCCCACTTACTGCCGTCCTGATAGGATTCAATATAGGTGATACGGTAACGCTTCTCCAAACCGCTCCCACGATAACCGTTCACCACCGAAGCGATGCCGCCTTTCACCGCCTGTTTCGGCACGATCATACATATATGCACCCGTTATCCTCCTGCGTCATCCGCCAAAAGCACATCCGTCCCGGGGAACCGTCCCCCCGCCCGTCCCGTATCACAGACTTGCCGGAAATGCTCTTATTTCGATCCTCTCCCCGTCAGCACTACCCAGACTGTCTGGAACAGAATTTTAATATCCAGCCCCAGCGTCCAGTTGTCGATATACTCCAGATCCAGCTTCACGACCTCGTCAAAGTCCACAATTTCACTTCTGCCGCTGATCTGCCAAAGCCCCGTGAGTCCCGGCGTCATACTGATTCTGCGCCTGTAGTGGGAATTGTACTGCTCAAACTCCCCCTCCGTGGGCGGTCTTGTGCCCACCAGACTCATATCTCCCTTTACGATATTAAAAAACTGCGGCAGCTCGTCAATGCTTGTCTTTCTGATAAACTTGCCCACCTTCGTGATGCGCGGATCGTTTTCCATCTTAAACATAAGTCCCTGCATCTCGTTTTGCGCTTCCAGCTCTTTCTTCCTCTCCTCCGCGTCGATATACATGGATCGGAACTTATAAATCTTAAAACGCCGGCCGTTTTTACCGATTCTGGTCTGCGCAAACAATACCGGTCCCGGCGAGTCCAGCTTAATCGCAGCCGCCACAAAGGGCGTGGCCACAACCGTGATCAGGCAGCCCACCAGTCCGCCCAGAATGTCTATGCCCCGCTTCACCACCATCCGTCTGTAATCAAAATGGTTGATAGAGTAAGTCACTACCGTGAAACCCGCAAAACTCCCCACACGCACTTCCTTGCTTGGTCTTTCGATGATGTCTATATTGTAATGACAGGCCACGCCCATGGATTCTAAATCGTAAATGATATGCTTGACATAGGCCATATCTTCATCCGGAAGACTGATAAACACTTCATCCAGCGGCATCTGCCTCGCCATGGAGAGCACGTTTTCCCGGTTCGCGTTCACTTCGATGCCGTCCACCGTTTCGCCCTTCCTGTCCTTGTCCACACAGGCTAACGCCACGATCTCATAGTTGATATCCATAGCCGCTTTCAGCTTGGACAGGGTTTTCTCCATCGCCGCGTCCTTCGTGATAATCATGATCTTGACAATGTTGGACTTGGCCGTGAACCAGACCCGCAGCGCCTTTTTCATGGCGAGCCTCACAAGCCATACGATAAAAATATTCAGAATGGCAAAATACCCCATCACAAGACGGGAGACATCCGCGCCCTTTTGCAGCATAAAGAGAAAGGCCATTACGGACAGCTCCATAAAGACGTTGAATTTGGTAACCGCTATAAATTCGACCAGAATGCCTCTTTTTATAAACTCTCTGTTCCAGTCAAACATGAAGCTGTAAATCGTGCAGAACAGCAAAAATCCGATACATACCACAAAATGCAGCTCCGGCTCCATGACTCTGGAAAACTTCCGGTACCGTATCAGGATGGCAATGATATAGGCAAAAGCTATACTGCCCAGATCCGTGAGAAGCAGCAGATAGCTCTCGATCAGTTTCATTCTTCGATTCATAAGAATACCTCAGTCTCTGTTTCGGTATCTATTTTACCACAAACTTCCTGTTCCCGCCACCGACGGCCACAAACTCCGCCTTTTTCAGCTCTCTTTCTCCTTATTTCCGCTCCGCACATGCAAAGCGCTTTTCACACGGCTCTCCGCTCCCGCCGCTTCGCACCCCATCAGCAGCAGCAGATAATTCCTGCCGATATAGACGGAAATCAGATGGGCCTCCACCACCGTGTACACCGCGAACATGACAAACAGCGCAAGGCCGCCCGCATCCCGCCTGCGCCAGAGCCGCCACAGAAGGAGAAGATTTGCCGCCACATACAAAATGCCCGGGATCACGCCATAGCGGTAAAACACCTTGACCCAGCCCATATCAAAATAATAATTCATATTATTCTCACAGGAAAAAGCGGACCATGTATGAATCATGCCGTCATTGTTGTCGGAATCCGTCAGGGAAATGATTCTGCCGCTGATATGGCGGTCGATCTTACCTAACAGTACGATATGCGCATTGTCCCGCGGGTTACAGAAGAAAAATTCATTCCACTGTGCGTCCCGCACCCGCTGGGCGCAGACCGCAGCGTCCACGGAAAAGGCGATGCACAGAAGAAACACAAGCAGGCCGCAGACGTAAAAAAACGTCATTTTCCCCAGACTTTTTACAAACGTAAAGAGACAGGCGCCGATGAGAAAAGCCGCCGTAATAAGCATACTGGTCTTAGAGCGGGTCAGCAGATAGACGCCCGCATTCATCGCCATCAAAAACAGATAGCTGTACCATTTCATCCGGTCAAACCAGACGTAAACGCCAAGCGCCGCCAGCATAAAGAACATGCAGGAGAGCGCGTTCGGATGCCCCATGCCGAGCGTATAGCGGGTTTCCTCCGCAGCCTCCTCGCCGATATAGCGGGTAGTCTCCGCAGCCTCATGCCCGAAAGCCTGTGTCAGACTGATATCCCCGTAAATTCCGGTTACGGCGAGAGCTACAATGGCAAGGCACCCCGCCAAAGTCACATAAAAGGTATATTTCAGGGCTTCTCTCAGAGGAATGCCCTTACATGCCGCCACAAAAGTCACAATCCGGATGAGATCGTTGGCTCCCGTCATCCGATAGGAGACAAAGCCCACCGCCTCCATGATAAAAATAAACGCCCACTCCCGCAGCTCATAACGCGTAAGCAGGAACTTACACGCAAACAGAAGAAACGTCAGCCGGAACAGATACCCCTCAATGGGATTGACATAATTGCTCTTGTCAACAATCACCATCAAAAGCTCTATGGTCAGTCCGATATAAAAAGCAAGGCGGGGAACCGGGCTTTCTTCCCGAAGCCGCCTGTATAGATTTTTTATCATAATCTACCTCAACTTAAGTACCCTTCCTGCCCGATCCGCACAAAGATGAACCTCCCGCAGACGGCAAACCTTTTGCGGACTCTGCACGCCTCACCGCCGCAAAATCCGCGCCGCCGCGCCGTGTACCCTGCGCAGCCACTGCTTTCCCGCAAGCTTTGTCCGCTTCCACCTAATCCCCGCCGGACTGATTTCCGGGGCAATCAGAAAATCGTATTCCTTCCGATGCGCCCGCAGATACGCGGGAAAACTCTCGTCGATCTCCACCCGCACAAATTTCGCATCCCGGTCAAAAATATCTTCGCCGCAGAGCAGTCTGTCCACCGCCTCGTTCAAATAACGCTTGCTATTATATTCCGAGTGGGCCGCCGCCTGCACTTTCACACCGATGCGCTTCGCCACATCCCGCTCGCCGTCGCCGCCCATATAGCCGAAGTGCCAGCCTCCGTCCGCAACGCGCACGCTGCGCGGATCCTCCGGAGACACCTCGCGCAAATACACGATTCCTTCCTCCGGCAACTGCGCAAAACTACAGATCTTCGTACCAAGCCACTGTCTTTTCGCCACACCCGGAAACTCCCCCGTGATGGACAAAAGATTGCCGGAAACCTCCTCCATGTTTAAAAAGCAGTAAAACATCCGCTGTGCCAGATGATAAATCTTCCCCTGCTCAAACATCCCGATCAGTCCTGACAGTGTCTCCGGATCCGGAATCTCGTCCACATCGCTGAAAATAATGATATCATCCGGCTTACAGTCCGATAGCCCACGGATTAACTGATTCTTCTGAAACTTGTCCCGCTCGTGGGTGGTAACCCCCTCCACAGGCGAGTTGTCTACCGCCACATACCGTATCTTTTCCTCAAACTCCGCAAAAAGTCCTCTGTTTTCCGCAAAAATCATCCGCTTTGGCTCTCCGGAAAATGTGACCGAAGCCTCCTCAATCACAAAATAGTCCACATAAGGCGCCATAATCTGCATTCTGAGCTTCAAAATATCCAGTTCGTTAAAAAAAGGAACGCAATCATATATCATGTGTTATTTTATCCTCTCATCCTGCTGTGATTAGAAGTTCTTCTCACTTTCTGCGCCAGAACAACAACGGTCTGATCAAATCCTTACACTTCTGCCATCTGCTCTTCCAGGGATTTTTAAACTGCGGATACTGCGCGTTTCTGCCGCGCCATTTATGAAAAAGAAAGGGCTTCTCCACATCCATAATCTCGGGAATCATATGCTCATGGCCAAAGTACTTCGCCACCCCGATGGGGGCAAACCGCATCCCCGCCTCCTCGATCACATTCCGGTATTTACAGCAGAGAAAAATATCCTCGTTATACTCGTCTTCCTCTTCGATCTTTTCCCATTTCAGTCCCGCCTTCGCCGGAAAATCCATAAGCCTTTTGCTGCGGATCGACACGCTGTTTCCCACCCGGACAAGTTCTCCTTTCGCATCCCGGTAAGAGTAGTCGTTCTGCGGCAATGGCCACGGAGAGCCGATATAATCATAATCCAGAAAGGCGTCCTGCCAGCTCTCGGGATGCACCACAAAACCGTCCGCATGAACAATCAGCGCATACTCCGTTTTGATGTGTTCCCCGAGTTCATACACCATTTTATAGTTAAACTTATCTATATCATCCAGTTTTGTTGTGTGGGAATACCGGATGTTTGCAGGCAGCGTCAAAGGTTTTCTGTGGGTAATCAGCACCACATCGCCAAAGTCAATTCCCCGCATACTGTATTCCATCGCTCGGATCGTCTCATACACGTTCACGCTGGTCATAGCCGCCAACGTCACGTTTGGAAGAGATAGTTTCCGCTCATTTGTCTGCGTGTTCTGTTTCATATACGCCCTTTCTTACACTATCCTTGTGGTAATACCGCGCAACCGCCAGATTCATCCAGTTCCCCTCATCCACGCTCAGATCGGTGAAATCAAAGAGGGCCGGCCTTGCGCTGTAGGGGGCAACCACCGCCTCCGCAACGCTTTCGTCCGTATAGAGCGCGTAACGCTCCATCGCCTCCTGATAAAAAGTCTGCGCCTCACCTTTCGCCACGGAGCGCAGGGCAGAAATGCCCGTGTAAGTGTTTTTATCCGCCGTAAGCACCCAGACGGCCAGCAGCAAAAGAAGACATACCATACTCATCCTGCTTCCCGCCCGCTCCAGAAACAGGCCGAGCGCCTCCGCCGCACCGTCCTCACGCCGTTTCCTGTGGGAAAAATACCCGAGCCAGTATGCCGTCACCAGCAAAACCGCCAGATAATAAGTCATCTGAATAATATTATCCACCCGGGAAAGTCCCGTCATACCTACCGCAAAGAGGGTGGGGGTAAACATAGCCGAAATCACACAGTACGCCCCCGCTGTCACCAGAACGGGATGCGAAAAATCCCGTCCGGACGCTTTCATATGCTTCCACAAAAGCGGCAGAAGCGCCAGCCACAAAAGCACTGCAAAGACCGGCGTCCAGCGGATCGCAAACACCGTCGTATTATAAAAGGAAAGGACAATCGCCTTCACGGCGGAATACCCTTCATCCATGTCGATACTTCCCCGCCTGCCGTTGCCGGGAGCAAGAACATTCACCAGAAATCCGGCGCTTCCGGTCAGAAACGGTATGATAACACACGCTATTCTTTCTTTATTCCGGAAAAAGGCGTAACCCGCAAGAAAAGCCATCAGGATCTCCGCCTGCAGCCCCGTCACCAGATTGCCGCCGCCCACGATCACTGAGAGAACAGCCGCCGCCGCACAGCAAAGATACGCCCGCCCTTTTTTCTCCGCCCAGAGGCTTTCCGAGCACAGAGCAAGCAGAAAGAACCAGAAGGACTGCATCAGCACATAGTGGGTAGAGCCGTTGTACCAGTAAATGCCCTCAAAGGGCGCTTCCATCACCTGATAAAACACGAACAGCAAAAGCAGCATGGAAAGGGACGCGCCCGTCTTTTCGCAGCCAAGCCATCTCACCAGAATATGCCTTCCCAGCACGAACGAGGAGGAGGCAAACATGCCGATCATCACAACCGGCACCACCCACGCAATATGATAATTAAAATTCATGGGGCACATGCCCATCAGGAAACAGGATATATAAGTCCCCTGCCAGTCCTGATAAAAGTCCATGTTCTGCCGCCACGCCTCCTGCACGGAGGCCGTAAAGGAACCCGTCGCCTGCCAGACATCGTGCACCCGCCTGCCGTAATCATAGTCGTCGATGCACATTACATTATATTTTCCCAGCCAGAACAGCGGAAGCAGAGACAGGAGCAAAAGCCCTGCCGCCAGAAATACCGCCCGCCTGCCGCTCAAAAATCTCTCAGCCTTTTCCCAAACCTTCATTCAAATCCGCCTTTTTCCTGATTTCGCATTCTGTACCGCCGCCTCACGCCATGGCATCCTCTTCACCGGCGCGGTGCAGACTTCTCTCCGCCCGGAGCCAGCGCCGCCTCACACCGGACGCGCCACCTTTTTCACCCGCCGCATCACGCCCCGGCCGATCTTTTCCACATACGCCTTCTTATAAATACACCACGCACGCAGCTTCATCATCTGTAGTCTCACACCCGCAGGCTTTTTGTTTACATCCGCATACTTCGCGGACCGCTTCTTATAAGCCGCCAGCTCCTGCCGGCACTCCTCATCCGTAAACACCCGGCCCTTCCGGTCCATATAGTGCCATCCCTCGTAAATATTCTGCTCCGACGCCCAGTAGCCGTCCGACACATTGTGTCTCGCCCAATACTTCGGCGCCAGAATATACTGCACCGTGTCGCTGGTAAACGCAGGAAAATACGCGAAGGAAGAGTTTGCAAGCAATAAATAACGCGCGTTCTTTAAAATAGAATAGTCCTTGGCCAGATCAAAATTGTAAGCCGGAATACCGGGAAGAAACTTGTTCGCCTCCCCCACGTCGTTCGTGATAATCATAAACTGCATATCCGGATTGACCCGCCGCATCTGCCGCATTCCCTGAATCCAGTACCGTTTGCGCAGATACAGCTCCGGTGATCCCATATAGTCGCTGCATCGAAGGTGCAGGATGCAGAGGTTGTCCTGACTATACTCTTTGCAGTCATACGCGGGCTTTACCTTAAGCCACTCCCTGATCTCCTCCTTGTGGGAAATAAAATATGCTTCCGCCTGCAAATTGCCGTAGAGAAGCGTGCCGTCCTCCACCTCGAAAAGCTTCCTGTCCGCATCCGTCACATAGACGCCGTGGGTCAGATCGTGCCCGGAGTTGCCCGCAAAAAGGCGGGTTTCTTTCTCATAATAGACCTTTTGGTAGTCCTCCTTTTTCGAGGGGACGCCCATGTCCAGATCCATAAAATACAGCCCGCAGTCACTGTGCATATTATTGGCAAAATGCTCCGGGTCGAGCACGCTGAACTGATACCCCAGATCCTGCGCGATACATCTGGCCGTCACATAGAAAAAGAGCTGATTTCCCAGTCCGAAGCCTTCCTGTGTCTCAATTCCTAACATTGGTTCCTCCGTTTTGAAATGTTCCCGTGGCAGCAATGGCCGTAACAGTTCAGCGATTTTAATTGCGCAATCGTTTCAGGCCAAACTGTTACCAATGGCCTTTACGCCTGCCATGATATAAGCTGACGACGCACCGGCGCCTCACCCGGTCAGACTTGTCTGCGTAATTTTCTCATTTTCCACCTTATATATCACGTCGCACTTGGCTATGGTGTTCAGACGGTGGGCGATAATCACCATCGTCTTTTTGCCGTGGAAGCTGTTGACAGCCTCCATCACCGCCGACTCCGTATCTCCGTCCAGCGCGGAGGTAGCTTCGTCAAAGACAAGAATCTCGGGATTATGGTAGAGCGCTCTCGCGATCCCCAGCCTCTGTCTCTGCCCGCCGGAAATTCTGACACCCCTGTCACCTATTGTCGTTTCCAGTCCCTCGGGAAGCTCCTCCACAAAGCTCTTAAGCTGCGCCTCCTCCAGCACCTCCCAGATCCGCTTATCGTCGATTCTGTCCGCGTCTATGCCAAAAGCGATGTTGTCACGGATGGACTCGTCGATCAGATAGATGGACTGCGGAATATAGCCGATCTTTGAAAGCCAGGAGGGGTAGTTTTCAAAAATATTCCTGCCGTCGCAGGTAATGGTTCCCGACTGCACATGCAAAAGCCCCAGCAGAATATCCACAATCGTGGATTTCCCCGCACCCGACGGTCCCATGATGCCCACCGACTGCCCTTTCCTGACCTCCATGTGCGCATCCGTGAAAATGGGCTTGTCCGTGTTCGGGTAAGTGTAGCTGATATGATCCAGCACGATCTTATCGGTCAGCGCAAGAGCCGGTTTTTCTTCCTGCCGCTCTCCCGTAAGTCCCGTCACGCTGCCGTTTACATCCTGCTTCATATTCTCCGTCAGGTTCTCATACAGATAATCCAGACAGGGCTGCGCGTAGGCAATCTCGGACAGATATGTGTTGATACGGTTTGTGGCCGGCATCACCCGCACCGCCGCCGCCGCGAAAGCCATAAGCTGGGGCATCAGCACCGTAATGTCCCCGTCCCGCAAAATATAGACAAGAATAAAGGAAAGCATCGCCGCGATAAAAACAGTCTCGATCAGCAGTCTCGGCGTGTTGTTCATCACCGCGTAATTTCTCGCCACATTGGCGCCGATGGCGCCGCTCTCATAGTAGTTGCGAACAAAGAACTCTTCCCTGTGCAGCACCTTCACATCCTTCAATCCGTAGATGGACTGGATTCTCCACTTGGCAATCCGCGACTGAATCGTCTGGTTCTTTCGCCCGATGGCATTCAGGCGGGGCTTTAACACTCTGGTAATCATCAGCGTCATGCCGAGAAAGAGCACGCCGCAGCCTATGGCGATCAACGGACTGATCCACATCAGCACGAGACAGATCGACACCGCTACCACGATCTCCGTGGTCATCTGGATCAGCACAAGTATCAACTGGAACGCGTTGGGAATATCGCTGTCCGTCAACCGGAAGACCGTGGGAATATCCGCCCCCAGATAGTCTTCATAAGGACGGTTTAAAAACTCCCGCATGACCCGGCTGATCATCCGGTTGCGGTTTCTCGTCACAAACGTATTCTGTACATAGGTCAGAAACAGCAGATATACATTCTTAAATACAAATATGGCAATCAGCGCCCCAAGCATACTTATAATCAGCGTTCTCGACGAATCAATTCCCAGAAGAGCGACGATTTTTCCCACCAGCTCGTTCTCCATAATTTTATCCGGCGCCATAACCGCCTCCGCCACGGGAAGCATCATGGAGACGCCCAGCGTCTCTAAAATACCGCCGATCAGGATCAGAAAGGCAAGCCCGCCAAGCTGCCAGAACTGTTTCCGGTCAAAAAGGTATGCAATTTTTTTTAGCAGACCCACCTGCTCCTGACTCTGTTTCTTCATAATATATAGCAGTTCCTTCCAAATGATATAATTACTCCGGTGGAAGCGTAACTTTCTGCATATCCGTCCGGTAAAAATCGCTGTTGTCCACTCCGTTCAGCCAGCGCTGCGGCGCAAGAACCGTTTTCTCAGGATTCTTGTTCAGATAAGACGCCCACCAGCTAAAGCTGCTGTTCGCAAGAATATGATGTTTGCAGCGGCTCATCAGAACAAATTCCGCGTAATCGTTGCCCTCTGCACCAGACAGGTCAATCCATGTGAGATCCGCCCCGGCAAACACACGCACCGCCTCCGCTGACGGCGCGGCGCTGCCTTCCTGCCCCTGATCCGTCCGCCGCTTCCTCTGCGCACTGTCCCTGTCCTGTTCAAGCTGCCGCCTGGCCCATGCCCTGTCATTGGTAAAAAGAAAGAACCGGCATCCCGGATATCTCTCCCGCATCTGACGGATTCCTTCTATATAATAGGCGTCCGTACAGATCCCGCCATAAAGCGACTGGTTTTCGGGGATGAGATAATCTCCTCTGCGGACGTGCACACTTACAGAACACTCGTTATCAATTTCCATCAGGTACTGTCTGGCGGTTTTCTTCCGGCCATTTTCCCTACAGCCGCTCTTTCCACTTTCCGCCTTTTGTGCACTGATATCTTCACCGCCGCTCCATAAGCCTGCGCTTTTCAGATAAGCAATCAGTCTGTCCGTATCGTATGTCTGCCGCACCAGTCTCTCCACAGGCTGAAAATATTTTTCCGTCTGCCAGTACCCCTCCAGATAAATGTCGTCCCGGGTAAGCACCTCCGGAATAAAGAGTTTGCCCTCCTCAAAATAGGACTTCTTGCGTCTGCCGAACAGTTTCCGCCTCACCCGATGCCACGGCAGCATGGAGGAGTCGAGCATCTTTCGAAGTTCCTCCCCGGTGGGCCGCTCATACGTGATCCCAAAGGGTGCAAGAGCCGGTATTCTCTGGGGATCCTCCGCAAAACCTGACACATCGTCAATTTTCACTTCCCTGCCAAGCTCTTTCAGTTGCAAATAAAGGGCGTACTGGAACATCTGGTTGCCCAAGCCGCCCGCAAGTTGAATAATTACCATCTTTCCATCCGTTTAAAAAACATGCGCTATTTATATTTCCCGAGAAGCCGTTTCACCTTCACCTTGCAGGGAATCACCACCCGCTCGTTCCACCGCAGTTTTCTGCAATACGCGTCGGGAGAACGGTAGAAGAGCTGCAGCTTCTTTCGGTCTGCCTGCTCCGCCACGGCGCATCGGAAGGATTCTTCCGCCCGCGCCCTGTCCTTTGAAAGAATCTCCCGCAGCCGCAGCATGTATGTCTCTTTGTCCTCCGCCTTGGAAAGTTCCCAATAAAATAACAGGAGTCTCTTATAGAAAAAGAAATCGTGGGTCAGCGCGAGATCCTCTCTGCCCAGTTCCTTAAGGAGCTTTGTCTTTTCATAATAGGCCGGTATCTGATCCGTGAACGTGCGCGAATTGATCCGGCAGTTCATTATGCTGTCCTCTCTGTCTATTATATAGTTATACAGGGCAATGTCAAGGTAAATGCAACGTCCGGCCCGCGCCAGCGCCTCCGTTGCAAACACAATATCTTCGTACCAACGGCCCTCCGGAAACGGATTTCCTGTGAGCAGTTCCTTCCGGTACAGCTTGTTCCACGCCGCGTTCTGAATCGCGAACTCCTCCCGCTCCTCCACATAGACGGCAAGCGCTTCCTGCCCCTCGAAGACCACCGCCCTGTCCACCGACTGATCCAGCGTCCGCGTGCGGGAGATCTGACGGTAACGGCAGACTGCCAGATCCGCCTGCCTGTCCTGCATGGCAGAGAACAGCTTCTCATACATATCAGGGTCGATCCAGTCATCCCCGTCCACAAAACCGATATAGCGGCCTTTCGCTCTCGCGATTCCCGTATTCCTCGCATGGGCAAGACCACCGTTCTCCTCATGGATCACCTGTATGCGGGCGTCTTCCCCCGCCAGCTCATCCAGAATCCGTCCGGTGCCATCCGTCGAGCCGTCATCCACCACGATAATTTCCAGATGCCTGTACGACTGCTCACATATGGAACGAACCCCTCTCTCAACATAAGCTTCTATATTATAGGCGGCGACGATCACGGAAATCAATTCCGTCTGCGCTTCCTTATGCAATTCGGGTGGCCGGTACTGATTCAAAATTTCCACGGCTGTCTGCCCTGCCTTTCTCTCTTTATCCCTTCCGGATCTTCCCTGTGCTTCCCTCTTCCTTCACCGCCTTAGCCCGCTGTCTCTGTGAAGTCTGCCGGACAAAGTTATCCGGAAATATTAATTCCAGTTGTTATTCTTTATTTCATTCAATTCAAGCCTCAATATTCTGCAATAAATAACGCTTATCACTTGTTATGAAATGCGTTTCCTCAAATCGGTTTTTTCTCAATAACAAGCGTTTTTAGTCCGTCGACATATCGCAATAAATTAATCAGGATTTAATTTTTGATTTCATCCACCACTCCTGAAACATCAGAATGTACCATATTTGCGGTCTCCAGACGTTTTTCATAATATAATCATCCCATAATTTCTTAACCGCCGCCGCATCAAACAGCCCCTGTTCCTCCAAAAGGGACGGCGTCAGCAGGCTCTCCGCCCACTCTCTCAGCTCCTTTTGTTTCAGCCAGCGGTGAAGCGGAATCGAAAATCCCTTTTTGGGCCGTTCCATCAATTCCCGGGGCACATAGCGGTAAAGAATGTCCCTCAGAATCTTTTTCCTCACTCCGCCGCCCTGCCGGTAAGACAACGGCAATGTCCACGCAAATTCCACCACATCCTTATCCAGCATCGGCACACGCGTCTCCAGCGACACCGCCATTGCCGTCCTGTCCACCTTATTCAGAATATCGTCGGGGTGGTACATCAGCAGATCCATCAGCATCAGATTGTGCTGCCCTTCCTCCAAAAGCCCGGAAGGGTAAGTGTCCATCCATGTTTGTCCTGCTCTGCGGGGCTGTATGGCGTCCCAGCAGCCAAAATCAGGGGCTGTCCCCGTTATTCCGCGTCTGATCAGCCCGAGTCCCTCCCCGATCTCCGAGCGCAGATACATGTCCTCTATGGATTTCGCGCCCAGAAGCCTTGCGCGGGTGGCAAGCGGAGTCATTCCCGCCGCGGCCGCAAGTCCGGACAGCGCGCTTGCGGGACGGCGCAGGACACCCGGTATTTTCCTCACTTTATTCCAGATGCGGTCGATAGAATAATAGGTGTTATATCCGCAGAAAAGCTCGTCTCCGCCATCCCCGCTCAAAGACACCGTCACATGCTCTCTCGTGATCCGGCTTACCAGATAAGTTGGAATCTGGGAAGAATCCGCGAATGGCTCTCCAAACATCCCCGCAAGGGTCGGTATCACATGCTTCGCGTCCTCCTCCGTTATATAGACTTCCGTGTGCGCCGTCCCCAGACGGGCGGCGATCTCCTTTGCCACCGGCGCCTCGTTATACTGCTCTTCCCACATACCCACGGTGAACGTTCTGACCTTCTGCGCGCTCTGCGCCTGCATCAGCGACACCACCGTGCTGCTGTCGATCCCGGCGGACAAAAAAGCGCCCACCGGCACATCTGCCACCATCTGTCCCGCTATGGATTCCCGCAGGAGACGCTCCAGCTCCACGGCCGCTTCCGCCTCACTTCCCCGAAAGAGATTTTTCTGTCCGATAACAGCCGTTTCTATCATGGACCAGTAGCTCTCAATCTCCGGTTTATCAAATGGTGCTTTAACCTTTAATATTTTCCCCGGCTCCAGCTTCCATATCCCCCGGTACACCGTATAAGGCGCCGGAATATAACCATAACGCATGTAATCGCCCATAATATCTGCATTGACCAGATTGGTAAACCCATCCAGCGCAACTATCGCGCAGAGGTCGGAAGCGAAGACAAAGCTTCCATTATTTCCCCTGTTATTTATATCATCTTTTAATATTCCGTAAAACAACGGCTTCTCACCAATTCTGTCACGAGCCAGAAATAACACTTGTTCTTCCCTGTCATACAACGCAATCGCAAACATTCCCCTGACCATTTTCAGTGTATCTTTCAGACCGTACACGGCAATCGCCTCCAGAAGCGTTTCCGTGTCGGAGGTCCCCCGGAAGGCTGCCGCCCCGTTCTCGGAAAGCAGTTTTTTCCGGATGGCAGTATGGTTGTAGATCTCCCCGTTATAGGCGATCACATAGCGGCCGTCGCGGGAAACCATGGGCTGCGTTCCGGCTGGAGACAAATCCACAATCGAAAGCCGTCTGTGTCCCAGCACTACCATGTGGTCGTCCGTGGCCCACACCCCCGCTCCGTCCGGCCCGCGATGGTACATCTTATCACACATCCGTTCAATATTCTTCTTCCAGTCTCCCCTGAAGCCGCAAAAGCCTGCAATTCCACACATATGTTATTTATCCTTTCCCAGCCCTTTTCAGTACGGCTGCGGAAAATGCTTTTTTGCATTCTCCCATACGAAGCATAGTCGTTCTTTGCAAAACAACCCTTGCTGTGAGCATTAAAACTACTCTTCGTATTGTGCGTAATCTCCGTTCGCAATCCGCTCTCTGATCGTCCCGACCGCTTCCTCCTGCCTCATTTTCCACAGCTCATAGGATTTATCCCACGAATCGTAGGAAGCGTCTCCCCGATGGTCGGGAAGCGTATAGTGCGCCGTCAGATACTCTTTCAGGAAATCCGTGCACTTTTCCGCGCCAACCGCATTGGTATGGCTGCCATAATCCGCGAAGTCCTCCTCAAAGACAATGCCGATCTCATCATAGTAATCGTTCATATTCAGGAAAGCGTAACCGCTTTCCTCCACGATCCCTGCCATATAATTGAACATCTGCTGCTCATCGGACGATTCCCCGTAGGGAGAGACGATAAACAGCGCCTCCTGCCCGTTCTCCTTCAAATAGGAGAGCAGCTCCCGCAGGTATGTCTCCTGCTCTTCTGGTATTTCCAGAACGCCCGCCGCGCCGCCGCAGAGGGGTTTCGGCTGAGGTCCCACCTCGTCCCGGAACGTATAGCCCTTTAACGGATGTCTGTGACAGTAAAACATATTCGCCCACTCCGAGGGAAGGGCCAGCATTTTCCAGTTGGTGTGATACTTCATAATGTCAAAGTAATAGCTTAAACGGCCTTCCTCGTCGTCCTCCGGCACCAGTCCCCGTATGGTTCTGATCCGCTGGGGAGAATGGCGCAGATTGTCCGTCACACCGCGGGTATAGGCCATATTTTCCATCAGTCCCGCCTCTTCCATCGTAAACATGCGCATCTCAAATATATAGAGCGCGGGCGACTGTGACTTCTCCGCCTCCTCCGCCAGATAGCGCATGGCCGCAGGCCGCTGTACATTGGTAGAAAGCGGATACATCGCGATTCCCGTCTCCCCCCAGAGCTTCGGCGCGGCATAATAGGGAAATACCGGACTGGACCCGATCATCACGATATCCAGCGAATCCTTCTTCTCCGCGTAAAATCCCGCAAAACGATCCTTTACATCGCCGTTTGTCCTCACCATATAGGACACAGGTAAAAGTATGACGAAAAACAGCAGCACAAAGACGACCGCTTGCATCGCTTCGCGCCGTCCTTTTCCGTTCCGGCCGTTATCTTTTTTATCCCTGTCGTCCCGCTTATCCTGTTCTGTACGCTGGGACGCTCTCTCATCCGTCTGCTTATCCTTATTCACAGAAATCTCCTTTAATACCATATGTTATTTTATCTGTTTTCCCGATGCCGCCATAACCGACGCTTCCTATTTCTCCATCAGCTCTTCAAAATACGCTTTCCACAGCGGATTTACACGCTCCGGCGCAAGTTTCTGCTGGATCCGGGCCGCCTCACGTCCAAGCCTGTCCGCGCAGGCAGGATCGCCAAGAAGCCTGTCCATCGCACGCTCCAGCGCCGCCTGTTCTCCTGCGGGAATGATCAGGCCGTTTACGTCGTCCTCCATCAGTTCTTCCGTGCCGCCGCTTGGCACATCCGTGGCAATCACGGGCAGTCCCAGCGCCAGCGCCTCAATGAGCGCATTGGAGACGCCTTCCGAATACGAAGTCAGCAGAAACAATGACGCCCTCTCGATCCGCGCCGCCACATCCTGCACCACGCCGGGAAGTTCTACCCGTTCTTTGATGCCAAGCGCCGCCGCCGTCTCTTCTATATGAGAGCGCAGCTCACCGTCCCCGTAGATCACAAGCGTGTATTCCGGATATTTGTCTTTCAAAGCCGCGAACGCGCGAAGCTGCATCTCGTGGTTTTTATTGGCGTCCATACGCCCCACCGACACGATCCGCTTCTCCCGCACGCCCTCATATCTGGGCCTGATAAAGACAGGATTCAGGGAGTTTGGCAGAATCACGGCTTTCGCGCCTGCCTTTTTGCTAAAGAAGCTTCTGGAACGCTCCGTCTGCAAAATAACCCCCGCCGCGTGGGAAAACAGGAAATCCGCCAGCATACGCATCCCTTTGGACGGATATTCCTCCTTCGCCTCCCCGACTACCGATACCACCGCCCTCGTTTTCGTCCCCATGGTGGTGACAACCGCCATAAAATTATTTTTTCCGATACAGGACAGCACCAGATCCGGTTTATGCTCTTTCCATATCACATGTAATTTATTGAGCCTTCTAAAGAAGTTGACCACCCTGCTTGGGGACACTTTTTCTTCCCCGATATCGGAAAGGATTCTCTCGACGCCATCCGGCAGATCATACTCCTCCTCCTTCTGATATTGTGTCACCATAAGGACACGATATCCTTCCTTCTGAAAGTAATCGGCCAGATTTACAAACACACGTTCTGCTCCACCTTTGCGAAGAGAGCCAATATAGAAGGCTATTTTTTTTTGCTCGTTTTTCTCAACCATGGTCTTGCATAAATTCCTTCATTTTTCTACAAAAACACCTGTTTTTAAATTATTTTCCTGCATTTTCGCCAAAATACGGCAGAAATTGCATTCTTAATTAAATTCTCATTTATTTTCGCCTGTTTGAATGTGTTGATAATTCACTTTATTTTCTGAAAATTCTCTCCTGCCTTTTCTTAAAAAACATTCGCTATTCTTTCGTTTTTTCAAATTTCACTTGTTACCGTTCTCATGAAAATGCGTGTACCACTGCTGGAAGACAAAGAAAGCCCAGACCAGTCCGGAGTAATTTTCTCCCGTCCCGCTCCCCCTGTCACCGGTCTCCATGTAGTCCGTTACCAGCCTTGACACATACGGTTCATCGAATAGATTTTGACGTTTCAGGAAGCTGGGATCCGCATAAGATAACAATTGTTCTTTCAGCGATCCCCTCAGCCATTTATCAAGCGGCACACCAAACCCTTTCTTCGGACGTTCCAACAGCTCCTTCGGCACATAGTCGTAAGCAATCTCTTTCAGAATATGCTTTTTGTCCCCCGCCGCATATTTATAGGAGTGGGGAATCCGGTAGGAAAACGCCATCACATCCGGATCAAGGATCGGACATCTCGTCTCCAGAGAATACTTCATGGCCGCGCGGTCCAGCTTACAGAGAATATCCCCCGGCAGATATGTGTCCATATCCAGAAGCATCCTGCATATCTGCCAGTCGCTGACAGGGTATGTGCTCTCCACAGGATAATGCACAGGCAGCACACGCTTTCCAGAAGGCATCGCACCTGCCATATCCCGCGCCATTCCCGGATAATTTCCCGCGCCAAACTGTGTCTTCGTCTCCCGGTCTCTGTTTCCGGCGATCACCCGCACCTTAAAGGGCAGTTTTTCCTCCAGCCCAAACCGTCTTACCCCCGGCAGACCGCACAGCGTATGGACCATGCCGCCCGGCAGATCCAGCTTTTGCGCCTGCGCCACCTTCTCATAAATATTGTAGCCGCAGTAAAACTCGTCCCCGCCGTCGCCGGAAAGAGCCACCGTCACCTGCTCTCTGGCCAGTTTGCAGACCAGCATCGTCGGAATCTGGGACGGATCCGCAAAAGGCTCGTCATAATATTCCGGAATGCTCTCCACCATCTGCAGCATGTCCTTCTCACCGATCATCAGCTCCGTGTGATCCGTTCCCAGATAGTCCGCCACCGCTCTGGCGTAGGGCGCCTCGTTGTAATTCTCCTCATAAAACCCGATAGAAAAAGTCTTGACAGACTCTGCGGAATGCGCCTGCGCCAACGCCGTCACCAGCGAGGAGTCATAGCCGCCGCTCAGAAATGTCCCTAAGGGCACGTCCGCAATCATGCGAAGCGACACGGCGCGCTGCAAAAGCGACTTCAACTGCTCCTTCGCCTCCCCGTAGCTTTTTACCGGCTGTTTTGCCGCGCTCTCACAGGCTTCCCGCACACTCCAGTAATTCCACGTGTCAATCTGCCCGTCCCGAAACCTGAGAACCGCGCCCGGCGCAAGCTTGTATACATTTTCATAGACGCTCTCAGGCGCATTGATATACTGCTGATAGAGATAGCGCGCGAGCACGCCCCTGTCTATCTCTCCCCGAAAGTCCGGACAGGCCATAATCGGTTTCAGCTCGGACGCAAACACAAGCTCCTCCTGCTCATACCAGTAATAGAGCGGCTTCTTGCCGATACGGTCACGAATCAGCCAGACCGCCTTCTCTTCCCTGTCGAAAAGGGCGATGGCAAACATCCCGTTAAACCGGTTCACGCAGGAAAGGCCCCATTTTAAATAGGCGGCTATGATAACTTCCGTATCGCAGTCCGACCGGAAGGGATAGTCCGCCAATTCCTCTCTCAATTCTCTGAAATTATAAATTTCCCCGTTATAGACCACAACAACGCGGCCATCCGCCGAATGCATGGGCTGGTGGCCAAGCGCCGTCAGATCCATAATGGACAGTCTTCTCTGCGCAAGCCCCACCCGATAGCCTCCGTCCAGCGTATAAATCTCTTCCCCGCTGTCGTCAGGGCCTCTGTGATACATCGTATCATTCATCTTTTTAAGCTGCCCGGGCGTGACCTCCCGTCTTCTGACGTATCCGCATATCCCACACATTTCAGCTCACATCCTTACCCATAAAGTATTCCCTGTATTCCCCGAAATCCTTACATTCATTGTCGACAGACTCCACCAGCTCCTCATATTTCTCCTGCATAAGCGCCCGATAATTGTTGAAATTGTCATAGCCCTCTTTACACCACGCAAACGGATGCGTCAAAATCTGCACCTTGTCGTAACCTGTGATATTTTTCTCATCCGGATAACCATAACGCCAGATATGATTGGCGTCCGACATATATTTCACACCCAATTTGGTATCATCTGTTATTTTATCTGCGTAGGTGAAAAACTCGTCCTGATACGCATTAAGCAGGCCGTCCAGCTTGATATTTTCCCTGAGCACGTCATTGGAGGGCCTGTGCACCGAAAATTCCGTGATCGCAAACCCAAACATCTCGCTTAAAATATCTATCTCCATGCGGATGCGCTTTCTGATCTGTTCCATATCCGTCATGCCGTTCAGGGCGAAATGAAGACCGATCTGCTGTCCTCTCTCATGCATGTCCTTGATGATATCCATATTCTTGCGTGAAAGAATATTATAAGAATTGTTTGTCCACTGGAAAAAGAAAGTGGATGTAAAGTCCATGCTCTGCTCCACCCTGGCAAGCTGCCACGCTCTCTCCACACTGTATTCCACGTCGTGGCGCATAATAACAAAGGAATCTCTCTTAAGCGCTTCCGCGTAACCGCACTGGCGGCCTGTGGACTTTATAATCCTGATCATTTCCCGGTAATCATCAAATGAAAACATATTTTCCTCCGCTCCGATGGCTTATTGCCTCTCTGCTTTTGAATAAGTTTACCATACTTTTTAAAAAACCGCTACTGCGCCCGCCGCACGGACCGCTTTCCATAGTACGCGGCAATGCCCTGATTCACCCAGCCCGTCTCATCCCCGTCAATATAAAAGCACTCAAAGTCCTCGATGTATTCCGGCATTTCCAGCTCCACGTCCTCCTCCGGACAGGTTTCCAGATAGTCGTAGATCGCGGCACACTTATCATAATAATCGCTGTAGCTTCCATTGTGTACATAGCGCGCCACACGGTAAAGAGGCAGCTCCTCCACGGTCAGGGGCGTGACGACAAGCGCCGCCAGACAAACGTAAAGCAATACCGTCATCGTGCGCCCATCCGACGGCAGCCCCCCGAGCCTGTGACAGCAGACGCCCAGAAACAGCGCCAGATTCAGAAGCGAAACCACCAGGGCCGCGTCTATTATAAAATAACATCTGTTTGGAACATAATATCCGCCATATCCGAGTGCCACGGGAAAATACGCCACAAGCCCCGCAGGAAGCGCAAACACTGTGGCAAGGCCGTATTCCCGAAGCGCGATCCTGCATCTTCCCGCCAAATATACGCCCGCCGCAACCAGCAGGAGAAAGACAAGTCCGAGTATCGTCTCCCGAAACAGTCTGCCCGATTCTTCCATAAACATCCGCACGGTGTAAGCAATGGCCTGTCCGAAATGCAGGCCCTCTCCCGCTGTCCCGTCATGTCTGGAAAAATTGCCGGGCGCGGCCGCATTGATCAGCGCACCGGCCAGACCTGCCGCAAAAACAGCCAGATTATACCGGGACACCTTCCCCGTGGAGAGGAAAAACGCCGCCGTCAGCATCAGCGCCGTATAGCATCCCACGCCCGCCACCGCCAGAGAGCCGCCGGAAGACAGAAACAAAAGAGCCGCCGCTATTCCCGCCCACACTTTTTTCCTGCGCGGACTGCACTCCCCCTTATTTATAAGAAGAAACAGCGCAAGCGCAAGCAGCAGCAGAGAAAAAGGCATACTGTACGCCACCGCACCGGAAAACCAGAAGTAAATTTCCGCGTAGACATCCGCATTCACCACCGTCAAAAAGAAAAGCGTGAGGATCACCGCCTGAAACGGCATAAGACTTTTCCCCCCGCCTGCCGTCTGCCCGCCGGATCTGTCCGCCTCTCCGATGCCAATACCCGTCTCCATCCGGAAAAAAGACAGCCCCGCACACAAAAGAGCGACCAGCGAAACGAGAAACAACAGCGCGTTTCCGACCATCACCGCCCGTAGCTGGGGCAGGCCGAAATTATTGATCGGCGAGAGAAAGGCCTGCAAAAACATGGAAAACCAGGTCCCCTGCCAGTCCATATACAGGTCCTGCACATACAGAAGAGACGCTGCAAAATACTGCGGCAGCGAGACATGAAACGCTCCCACCCGCACGCCGTGCGTAAAATCGTCCCCGCTGAGAACGGTATAGCCCGCACCCACGGAGAATGCAATCATAACAACCGCTATCGCAATAACACACGCTATTGAAACCAGAATTTCCGCCGCTTTTTTTCCTCTCACACGAATCCTCCATTTTTCAAGGAATCCCCAAAAACACCCACGCTAAAAACTTTGGTATAAGAACGCCGCCGTATCATAGCTTCCGCCGTAAATTCCCGAAATCAGCAAAATCAGCGCCACGCCGTAATAACAGCACCACCTTAGCGCCAGTGGACAGGCGGCCAGCATCCGCCGCACATCCTTCCCCCGTTCCTCCCAGACCGAAACCGCAAGCCACAAAAGACAAACGGCCGCCAGCAGCAAAAATCCGTACTTGCTAAGTCCGTAGGACGTGACGTTCAGGATCCCCTCTTTCAGCCGGAAATCCAAAAGGAGCGCCCGATAAATCCCAACCGCCTGAGCAAGACTCTCTGAACGGATCAGCACATCCGCCAAAAAGACGATCACCCACGTTCTGGCCATGGTCAGGAAACCGTACACTTTTCCCTCCCTGATATGGAGCTTTTCCCTCCATACGCCGTACTGTGCCTCCAGCACGAGAGAAACGCACATAATGACACCGTAATAGACGCCCCAGAGAAGATAGCTTACGGTCCTGCCGTGCCACATACCCGTCAGCAGCCAGACCAGCATTGTCCCCATGATACCGGTCACATGCTTACCCATATCCGGCCATCTTTTCTTCGCGTTTTTGCCGATTTTGCGCCCTGTTCCGGACATGATAAAGGAGAACATCACATAATCCTTAAACCAGGTCCCCAGCGTAATATGCCATCTGCGCCAAAATTCCGCCACAGACTTAGAAAAATAGGGTCTTTTAAAGTTCTCCGGAAGGGAAATATCAAACGTCTCGCTGATTCCCAGCGCCATATCCATATATCCCGAAAAGTCCGCGTAGAGCTGCAGCATATAGAGAACCACCGCCAGCGCGTAAATACTGCCGGGCACTCCCTCTGACACGCTCCCGAACACATTTCCCACAAAAAGACTGATCCGGTCCGCTATCACCAGCTTTTTAAACGCCCCCCAGACAAACCGCTGTACACCGAAAAGCATTCTCTCATAATCAAAAACATGCGCCCGCTCCAGCTCCCCCTGCAATTTCGCATAGCGGTTGAACGGTCCCTGCGTAATCGCCGGAAAATAAGCCAGAAACAGGAAAAGTCTGACGGGATTTTCCTGCGCTCTGCACTGTTCCCGCCCCACATCCACCACATAGCCGATGGCCGTCAGCGTATAAAAGGATATCCCCAAAGGCATCACCACGCGGGCAAAAAACGTGTCCCCAAGCGGTGTGGTCAGCCCCGCCTTCTGTAAAAAGGGTAAAATCACCACCATATATTTCGTGCCAAGCAGGATGCCGAGGCTCAACACAAAATAAAGGATTTGAACACGTTTTCTGCGCCTCTCAAATCCCACCTTCACCGCCTTTTTCCGCTCTTTGTCCGCAAGATCCGAAAGCGCCGCTTTCTGCGCCTCCAGACTGCGTTTTAAATACAGACCGCACGCATACGCGCCTGCCCCCGTCAGCAAAAGCCCGATCGGAAGCCCACCCGTTCCGGCCACGTAAAACAGGCCGCTTGCCACGGCCAGAATCATCCACTGGCGCTTAACCGGCGCCAGATAATAGAGGGCAAAGGAAATCACCCATAATATTACAAAATTGGCTGACAAAAACTGCATATACTCCTCCGCGCAGAAAATACCGCCATCCGGGTATTCTCCCCGCTACTCTTCTACCAACCGTGCCACCAGTTCGATAATCGCCTCTTTGTTCCTGAAATTCTCCGCCACCACATACTTTGCGTCGATCTCGATATCGAAGGCATCCTCCAGCTCGCTCACAATATTGATGACCGTAAAGGAGTCGATCACGCCCTCCTCCATCATATTATCACCCGCATAATCAAGAGCTTCCTCGCAGTACTCCTCCAATATTTCCAATACTTTTTCTTCCATCATCCGATATCCTTTCCTGTATCACGATCTCCTGCATCGTGACTTCATACATCCCAAAATATTATAACATCCGATATTTTATTTTCAGCAGATCCCCGTCCGAAAAAGGCAGATAGCGTATGTCCGCCCCCTCCTTTTTCTTCTCCGGGGCTATCTTACGATAGCGCAAAATCTCCGCCCGTTTTCCCCCGATCTCTGTCTGCAGCGGCGGAAAGATCCCGCTTTTTCCGTAGTCCACACTGCGAAGCAGGCGGTACGCCTTCTCGGCCGGCTCCTCCAGATCCAGAAACCCGTCCCCCGGTATCTCAAAAGAGCGGTACATCCGCCTGTCCGGCGAAAAACCCTGCGGCCTCGCCACGGCCTTTTCCTGTAAAACAGAATCGAAACACTCGTAAAAGCCCTCACATGCCAGATTCATTAACGTTTCCGCCAGTTCGTAAGCCTTCGTATCGGGACCAATTGCACAGCTTTTCTGAATGATAATGTTCCCTTCATCCACCCCTGCCGTCACATAGTGCCAGGTAATGCCCGTCCGTTCCCCGCCCTGATAAATAACCCAGCTCGGCGCGTTTCTTCCGGGATAATCCGGCAAAAGCGCATTGTGAAAATTGATGATCGTTATATTTTCCCGCTCCACCAGGGAAGCCGGAAACAAAAAATTGTTGCTGGCGGAGACAATCAGCGTTTTCGCCCTCTGTTCACCGAGATATCCGCCAAGCGCCTGCTTGTCGGGTATGGATGCAAAGGGAATGCCTCTCTCCTCGCAAATCCGCCTCGTAATACTTAGCGTGTGCGGCTCATGCTCGATAAATTCCAGAAAGCAGCCATAGTCCGCCTGCCTCTCCTGCGTATACGCCAGTATCTCACCGGTGGCCTTGCCATAACCGATGACTATGACTTTCTCAAAATCCGTTCTCATTTCGCGATATATTCCTTTAGTTTCACCCGGTCAATCTTGCCGTTGGCGTTGATGGGCATTTTCTCCACGCGAACCACCTTATTCGGCAGCATATATTCCGGCACCAGATGGGCAATCTTTTCGTTGATATAAGCTTTTTCCAGCTCCTCCTCGATAAAGAGCACGATTTTCTGACGCTTCTCGTCATAGAGACAGCAGTTTAAGGAAATCTCCGAAAGCGAGGACACCGCCGTCTCAATCTCCCCCAGCTCAATCCTGTGTCCCATATGCTTGATCTGGAAATCCTTTCTGGACAGGTAGATGATCTCCCCGCGCTCATTATATTTCACCACATCCCCCGTCCGGTAAATCAGCTCCGGCACCGCCTGATTCAGCGGATTCTGCACAAACGCCTCTCTCGTCTTCTCCGGATTCTTATAATATCCCATAGACAGGGACGTCCCTCTGACGCACAGCTCGCCGGACTCTTCCCCCGTCACCGGCTCATTCTTCTCATTTAACACGAGAATATCCGTATTCGGCATGGGAAATCCGATTGGAAGCGGCTCTTCGTCCGAAAATTCACGATCTACAATATAGTAAGTGCAGGCGTCCGTGATCTCTGTCGGTCCGTACAGATTGGCGTACTGCACATCCGGCAGGAATCTGCGCCACACGTTAAGCTGCTTATTCGGCATAACCTCACCGCAAAACAGTACCCGCCGCAGCGTGTCCGACAAATCCACGTTCTTAAAAGCCTTAAGTTTCGCCACCACGATCAGCGCCGAAGGCACCCAGAAAATGGTATTGATCTTCTTTTCCTTCAAATACTCCAGAAGCGGCACAGGCTGGGCAAAAAGCGTTTTCGGTATAATATAAGTCGTCGCGCCCGTTTTCAGGGTGCTGTAAATATCCAGAATCGAATTGTCAAAATAGAAAGGCGCCTGATTTCCGAAACTGTCTTTCTCCGTGATGGCAAAGGTTTCCGTCACCCAGTCTATATAGTCAATCACCGCCCGGTGGTTAATCGTCACGCCCTTTGGCACACCCGTGGAACCGGAGGTAAACAGCACATACAGAAGGTCGGTGTCTATGCCCTTCCTTCTCGCCGCCTCCAAGGCCGCCTCACGCGCGGACATTCCGCCGTCCGCCGGATCCGTCTCCCCAGCTTCTGTCTTCGCTCCTCCCGCAGAAGCAGAAGTTTCTCCAGTTCCGGCATCCTCCGGAAGAACCTCCTCCAGCAGAAGGAACTCTCCCCTGTAATCATATGCGGAAAAGACCTCCCGCAAATCCCCGGTGGTGATCACCACGGCAGGCTCCAAAACCTCTAAGATCTTGTTAACGCGGCTTCCCGGCATATCCACATCAATGGGGGAATAAAAGTTACAGCTATAGGCCGCCCCCATAAAGGAAACCAGCACATCCACGCCCTTTTCCAAAAAGATAGCGACAGGCTTCTTAAAGAGTCCTCTCTCCGTCAGCTCACAGGCAATGGCTCTGGCCTGGGTCCGCAATTTTTTGAAAGTAATTTCTTTATTCTCATCCGCATAGGCCGTCTTATCGGGGAAACGCGCCGCCGTCTCGTCCAGCCAATAGGTAACGTTCGCTTTCATTTTATCCTCTCATCTTGCCGGAATCACGGGATAATAAGTATCCGCCGTCTTTTCCGTCTTTACATGGTACACATCACACAGATCCGTCATTTCCAGACCGCATCCTTCCGGATCGTAGGAACCATAGAGTGCGATTCCCTTTTCCACCGCCAGATCTTTCACCTTTTCCTCCACATCCAGCGTGATCTGAAAAGCCGCCTCAGATTCTATGTAATTATACATCATGGGCGAATAGGGTGGCAAGTATAAAATGACCTCCACGCCTGCCTCCCGCAGATAGTCAATCAGCCACGAAAGCCGTTCAAAACGCCACTCGTCTATCTCCTCGTAGTCGGTCATGCGGTAGACCACATGCTCTTCCATGGCCTGCCTCGTCATTTCTTCCACATCCGCCGGATTTACCTCACGAAGCTCTCTCTGATAACTGACACTCCCGTCAGAATGTTTGAGATACCCTTCCGACTCCCACTCGTCCGTGTAAGAGACAGAGAACCGTTTTTTCTCCGGAAGCAGGGTCACATTGTAGCGGAAATAATCCAGAGAAAGCGTCTTTTTCCAGTCCCGGCCCGTATCTTTATGGGGACGCGCAAGCTCCGGCGACAGTTTTTGATCCAGCGTCAGAGACATATAGTCGGCATAGCTTTCCAATTCCTTCCACTTCTCGTTGTCGTGGCTTTTATTAAAAAGAAAGGCGTCCACGCCGATCACCGCGGTTTCCGGCAGTTTTCCCTGCGAAGCCAGAATACCCGCCACCGCCAGCAGGTCATAGACCGTGGCTTCCGACAGCCCCGCATTGTAGAAAGAATCCGTGTCAAACATCGTGCGCTCGAAAGTGTACACCCTGCTGGAGCCGAGCACCATGACCTGCGGCGCCTCCTCCATCCCGGTTAAACGCGCCGCCAGAAGATTTCTGTCATTGTAATCGGATTCCTCCAGCCCTTCCACATTTTTCCCCGCCGCCATCTGCGCGGCGATCTCATCGTATGTGACACGAAGAAGGGCATAGGAGTCCACATGCCAGTTGACCCATCCTGTGAAAATGAGAAGCGGCAGGAGGAAGAGAGCCGCTTTTAACCATTTTTTCATCGTTCGTAACCTCGCAAGTTTTTATCATACAACGTCCATACCAAATAAGCAATTGGTGAAGTATTGGACGATTTGCACTACAGAAGATTTCATGTCATAAGCCGCCTCTCTTTCATAATAGTGTTGTAAAAATTACTCCCTCTGTTGATTTCATTTATCTCAAACACATCAACATCCTTTTTCAAAACCTCACGCAGTTCCTCCGCAAGCGAAAAAATCATAGTGAGCTTGAAATTCTCTCCACCGAACACCAGAAAGTCCAAATCACTATTTTCATCCGCATCGCCCCGCGCATAAGAACCAAATAGATATATTTCTTTTATCTTATATTTTTCAGCGATCGGTTTCACCAGAACCTCAATATCCTTAATTGTGAATATTTTGTTGTTCATATCATCGCCTCCTCTATTCTTGCGGCAAAACACCTGTTTTACTACACTATTGTGATACATCCGCAACTTTTCAGCCAGCCTCGCGCCCAAAAGCAACACTGAACAAAAACGGCAGCGCCACAAACACCCCATAGGCATAACGAAATTCATTGTAAACCGGCGTCGCCAGAAGCAGACTCCCCAGAAGCATCACACAGGGCGCAAAGGAGATCGCCCGCCGCTTCCTGTATAACGCGCACGCAAGCGCGAACAGCAGCAGCCACGTATTCATCCCAAGACTCCACACCTTGTTGTAAAGCGTCTGGAACCACTGCAAAAATCCGCCCATGGCAATACCCGCGTCATAGCTGAAAACCTTTCTCTCGTTCTCTATGCCGAACGGATTGTCCACCATGAAATATTCGCTGTAAAGAATCTGGTCATGGGGAATATGTAAGGCGTAATACCCTGCTGTCTGCCTGATCTGTGCCTCCACATAAAGCATGGGATTGCGAAGGCCCACTTCAAGCCATAGCCTTGCGTACTCCCCCATGTTTTCCGCGATCACCTGCTGGTCACCGTGCTGGCGTATATAATTTTTCGTCATGTCAAACAAATAGGGGTTGTAATAATCGTCGATCTTTTCCAACGGAACAACCGCCTCCAGCATCGCCACTTCCTCCGGCTTGAGATTCCCGCCCCGCGCATAGGCACAGAGCAGATGCTGTACCGGCATGGTCAGGCTCTCAATCGTGTCCGGCGGCTCTACCTGCAAGGCATGGAGAACCGGTCCCTGCCAGAGCAGATAGCAAATCAGCACCGCCGCCGTGGAAGCGTACATCCCCTGCTTTCCGCCAAGGCCTGCCCTGTTTTCCTCCGCCAGTTTCCCCGCCACGCGAATGCCGTTATTCTCCACCAGTTGCCCTGCCACGCGAATGCCGTTTTCCTTCCTCAGTCCGCCGCCGCTCCTTTTTCCCGCCAGAATCTCCGACACAATCAGCAAAAATGCCGTCCCCAGAAAGACGAAAATGCCGTTGCTTCTGAGCAGGCAAACCGACACTCCCGTCAGGAAAAACCAAAGCCACCGTCGGCTGCCAGACGTCCCGGCCGCTTTATTCTGTCCCTCGCCGCCGGAAGAGACTTCCGCCTTATTGACACAATGATTCAGCGCCCATATAAACAGGAGAAACGCCGCCGTAAACCACGCGTCCTTCCCCATGCAGATACTGAACATCCCGTTGACGGGAAGAAGGGCGTAAAAGCATACCGCAGACAAAAGCCAGAAAAGCCTTGTGCCCCGCCGGTACAAAAGATACAGATAAAACCCGAACACTGCCGCCGTAACCGCCATCTGGCAAAAAGTATACAGCGCCACCGCCGCCGTATAGTTATGAAAAAGACCGTAACCCACCGTCAGAAATACCTTGATGATAAGCGTATGAAAATAGGGGTGGTGATTGGATCTGGCCGCCATCCCAAGGGCCTGCTCCATCTGCCACACAGCGTCGTTGTTAAACCATGTGGGATAATACATAAGAAAATAAGGCAGATAACAAAGAAGACATAACATAAAAAACAGAAGCCAGACCCACCAATGTCCCTGCCGCCTCTTTCTCTCCGGAAACACCCTGCGATACAGCGCCTGCGCGCCGGAAGGCAGGCAGTCTGTCAATGCCCCGCCGTTCTCCAGAAGAAAACCGGCCGCAAGCAGTACGGCGAAACTTCCCGCCGCCCAGAGCACAAGCCGTCCCAGATTCTGCGCATTGCTGTAGTCCACCGATCCCTGCCAGTCCCCCAGCACGACAAAACAGGCGTAGCAGAACGCAAAAGGGAGCAGAAGCAAAACGCTGCGCAGCGTTGGGCGCTGTATTCTCATATCTGTGTTAAATCCCATGCGTTATCCTCCGTGCTTCCTGCGGTATTCCTCGCACACCTCGTCTATATAGTCCCGCCACTGTCCGTAAATCGCCTCGTCATTGGCCCTCAGCGAGATCTTTCTCGCCTCCCGGCCAAGCCTTTCGGCCAGCGCCGGATCCTCGATCAACCGGTTGATACCGTCCTCCATCGCCTTCTGGTTCTTGATCGGGATAAGCAGGCCGTCCACCTCGTTTTTCATAATCGTGCGCGGGCCGCCGCAGGGGCAGTCCGTCGCCACAATGGGCAGTCCCAGCGCCATCGCCTCCATCAGGGCGTTCGGCAGTCCCTCCCAATCCGAGCTGAACGCAAAGAGGGCCGCGTCCGGAAGCTGTTTTTCCAGGCTGTCACTGGCGCCCATCAAATGCACATAATCCTGCGCCTTAAGTTCTTCTATTGTCTTCTCCAGAAGCGCCTTCGTGCCGTCCTGCGTGTCCCTGCCGTATATTTTCAAATCGTAGTCCGGATGCTTCTTATGCACCTCATGAAAAGCCCGAATCAGCATAACCTGATTTTTGAAATCCACAAGCCGCCCCGACTGCACCACCGTCTTCGTTCGCCTCTCCGGCTCCGGCACGCCGATATACTTGGGATTGAGCGGATTTAAGATAATGCGGGAATTTTTCTGTAATCTGGGCGCAAAAAACTCCCTCGCCCCCTCCGTCTGAAAAACACAGCCGTCCGCCCTCGGAAATAGAAAAGGAATCTGCACCTTGTCGAAGAGCCTGTCGTAATGTCCCACCGGGTCCGTGCGTATCGAAATCAGCACGGGAATCTTCATAAAAAAAGCCGCCGTCAGCCCCCGGTATAACGCCTTTCTGGCAAACGGTATCAGAATATCCGGTTTTTCCTTTTTCAAAAATTCTTTCAAATAGCGGATCCGCAGGAAGAACTGGCTCAGACGGTTTTTCTTCTCATCCCCCGGCCTGAGCCCCACATGCACGCGGCGCACCCGCTCATCAATCCAAAATTCGTCCTCGCCCTGCCACTCCGTGGCGACAAGCACTTCATATCCGTTCTGCACAAAGCGGTTGGACAGGTTCGACACCACCCGCTCCGCGCCTCCCTGTTCCAGACAATTCAAATGAAACGCAATTTTCCGTGTCATATTTACCTCCGTTAACCGACCGACCATTCCCTGATTTTATGGATATAAGCTTCTTTCGAGTAAACGCCTGCCCGCTCCACGGAAAGCCTGCCGTAACGCGCCAGCTCCGCGCCGTTCTCCAAAAGGGAAACCACACGGTCTGCCGTACTTTTCTCCGCCTCCTCGATGTGGGATGCGTCCATATCCGGCTCTTTTCCCATATTCGGCACGAGAATCCCGTATTTCCCGTCAAAAATCTCCGCCGGTCCGGTCATACAGTCCGTCGCCACCGCCGGAAGCCCCATCGCCATCGCCTCCACCAGCGCGTTTGGAAATCCTTCCCAATAGGAGGTCAGAAGATAGAGCGTCCCCCTCTTCAAATAGGGATAGGGATTTTTTTGCAGTCCGACAAAATGCACGGCTTCCGCAACACCCAGATCAGCCGCCAGTTTCCGGTACGCTGTAAATTCGCCTTTGCCGATGATCAGAAGCCTGGTATCCGGCAGTTTTTTGTGTACCAGCGAAAAAATTTTCAGCAAATGCCAGAACCCTTTTACCACGTCCTCTCTGCCCATAGAGACGATCACGCGGCCGTCCTGCCATGGAAGGGAGGCTTCCTCTTCCTCCGCCCGCGCCCGAATCTGCGGAATATCAAAAAATCCCGTCAACGTGTACGCACAGCCGCACGCATATTTTTCCGCAATCATCCCCCGCAGCGTCTCCGAACAGCATAAAAGCCTGTCCGCCTTTTTACAGAAAAATCCCAGCCAGGAACTATCCATATCCATGTAGCTCATCACGCCAAGCCAGCACTTCGCTCCTTTTTTCGAGAAGAGCCGTCCGGCAAACACATTGGCCAGATTGGCCGTCGGGCCGAAGCTGTAGGCAATGTCAATCTGTTCTCTCTTCTTAAGCCTGTTGAGCCGGTACCCCCGCCGTAAGACATTGAAAACCTTGGAAAGCTTTCCCGGCCGGCTTGGCAGCCCAAGATCCGTCACCGGAATATCCTCCACATCGAAATCTATGTTTTTGGAATCAAATATGGCAATCTGTACGTCGAAGTAAGGCTTTAACACAACAGCCGTCGCCGCACACACTTTTTCCGCCCCGCCCTGATGCAGGGAAGGCACGATTAATAACAGTTTTTTCATATACATCTACGCTCTCGTCTGTCGGATTGTTTGTCATGACCGGATTTTTCCTTGCCGCATCAACAATCCTGATTGATACACACATATGTTTATTATACCCTTAGTTGCCCCAATGCACAATTAAATCTTTCACGGCAAAGGGACGGTGCGAAGAAGCGGACAGGCCGGATATCCCGCCCTGTAAATTTTTGGCGTCTTGACAAATGTGTCAGGCTTGTTATAATGTACTTGTACATTAAGTACACTTTGAGGGGCGGCAGAATATGGAAATCATCATCAGCAACAACGCAAACAAACCGATCTACGAACAGATCACCTCACAGATCAAGGCCATGATTATGAGCGGCGAACTGCAGGCCGGAGAGTCTATTCCCTCCATGCGCGCGCTGGCCCGTTCTATTCATGTGAGTGTCATTACGGTCCAGAAAGCCTACGAAGACTTACAGCGGGACGGTTTTATCGAAACCACCGTCGGCAGAGGCAGCTTTGTGTCCGCACCAAATAAAGACTTGTTTCAGGAGGAACAGCAGCGCATGGCGGAGGCGCATTTGCAGGCTGCCGCGGACATCGGACGCACCAGCAATATTTCCCTCGAAAAACTGACGCAGTTATTAGCCTTATTTTATGAGGAATAACATGACAAGGAGGAATGGCATGGAACATATTTTAGAATTGCAGCAGGTAACCAAGGCGTTTCCAAAATCGGATTTCACGCTGGACCGCGTGTCCTTTTCACTGCCTTACGGTTCCATTCTTGGATTCGTGGGTGAAAACGGAGCCGGCAAGACGACGACCATTGGCTGTGTCCTGAACACAATCAACAAAGACAGCGGAACCGTCAGACTGTTCGGAAAAGAAATGTCGGACGCGGATACGGCTATGCGTGAGAAAATCGGCGTCGTCTACGATGGGGACAATTTTCCGCCCTATTGGACAGCCCGACAGCTTTCGCAGGTCATGGCAGGGCTTTATGCAAACTGGGATCATGCACTGTTCCAAAAATATCTGGAGGATTTCCGTTTACCCGAAAAACAGAAAATCAGGCACTATTCCCGCGGCATGACCATGAAGCTGGCAATCGCCGCTGCTTTGTCACATCACCCGCAACTATTGATTCTGGATGAGGCCACCAGCGGTCTGGATCCTGTCATGCGCGATGAAATGCTCGACCTTTTTCTCGCATTTGTGCAGGAAGAGGACCATTCCATCCTGCTCTCCTCCCATATCACGAGCGATCTGGAAAAGGTGGCGGACTATATTGCCTTTATCCATAACGGAAAACTCCTTACGACCGTTTCCAAAAATGATCTCTCATACCGCTGGGCCGTTATGCGCTGCCGGGAAAGCCAGTTTTCCGCCTTGGATCCGGCGGATATTCTCGCCTACCGGAAACGCGATTTTCAGATTGACGTGCTTTTGCCTGACGGCAGAGAAGCCCTTCGCAAATACAGGGACGCGGTTGTGGATCATGCCTCGATTGACGAAATTATGCTTCTTTTGGTAAAGGGGGAAAGAATATGAAAGGATTATTTAAAAATAACTTATTTGTGGTTTATCCCAATGCAAAGGTATTTGCGATTGTCATGCTGTTTTTCGGCGTTTTCACAGCCGTGGTCATCAGCCCTTCATTGCTGATCGGCTATGTACTGTTGGGCATGACCGGTTTTTCCGCAAACGCCCTCGCGGGGCTTGGAAAGGAGTATGCTTCCAGATGGAGCCGGTATAAGCTGACTACTCCGGTCAAACGTTCGGATATTGTGAAAAGCTACTATATCAGCCAGATTTTGTGGCTGCTTGTGGGAACCGGATTTGCAGGAGCCGCTATCGCCTTCTCAACCGCACTGCACGGCTTTCCCTTCGACAAGACTACCGATCCTTTCATGCTCTTCGTTGTGGGAGCCGGAATCAGTCTGTTTATGAGCGCGCTCTTCTTTCCGCTGTTTTATCTGGGCGGCGAAGAACGCAGTGAAGTCCTGTTGATTGTCAGCCTGCTTGGCGGCATCGGAATCGTTATGGGGCTTTCCTCCCTCTTCAACACGGTGTTTCCGCACATGAACGTTTCACAGCTCATTTTGTGCGGAACCTCCATCCTGGCCTGCGCGCTGCTTTCGTTCCTTTTTTCCTGCCCGCTGGCTGTGGCGGTTTTTAAACGGAAGGGATTTTAGATACCGGATCATTGTTCGCGCAGATAAAACCGCCGGTACCCTTGCGCCTGCGTCCGCACGTCGAAACCTGCCGCGCGCATCTCCTGCGCCGTATTTCTGCGGTCATAGTCCGCCTGCTTTATGATTTCCGCCGCCCAGCGCGCGGGCGGCTCCCCGATACTCAGGTAAGTGACCAGATCCGTGGCCTGCGCCTCTCTTGTGACGGTATCTGACACGATACAGCGAAGTCCTGCTGCCTGCGCCTCCACCAGTACGCCGGGCAGCCCCTCAAAGAAAGAGGGCAAAAGAAACAGATCCATCGCCTGATAAAACCGCTGGGCATCCCTGCGGTTTCCCAGAAAGCGCACCCGGTCAGCAATACCGAGCTGCCTGCATTTCTCCTCCATGGCGGGCTTGTCCACACCCTCTCCCAGAAGCAGCAGACGCGCATCCTGCCTTTCCCTGCACACCGCCGCAAAAACGTCCATCAGATACGGGTGGTTTTTCTGGTATTCAAAGCGGCCTACATGCCCCAGCACAAGCCCGTCGGAAATCCCGAGCTGTGCCCGCACCTCCTGCCGCACTTTCTCATCGTAGGTAAATCTTTCCACGTCGATTGCATTGTGGATGATTTTCACCCGTCCGGTATTCATGGCCTCCCCGCCAAACACATCCTGTCCCGCAAGCGCCGAGCAGGCAAAACAGTAGTCCGCTTTCCCGGCAAGTCCCCGCCTGAAAAAGCGGGTCGCAAGCCCCTTTAACCCCTTCACCACACCTGCGTTTCTGGCGTGGGCAGCCACCACGGGCACGCCGGATTTCTTCGCAATGGGCAGATAAATGCCCGCCGTGCTGGTCATATGCCCCTGCACCACCTGAAATTCCCTGTGCGCCGCAAAAAAATCCCTGACAGCTCTTTTGTAAGAAAAATAATTGTATACTTTAAATTTCGGGAGCACATAGATATGTCCTCCCATAGCCTGTATCTCTTCGTCGTAAAACTGCGGTTTTCTGACATGCCCGTGCGTTTTTCCCTGCTTCTTCTCTGTCCCGCCATCCTGCCGCACTTCCAAAAAGCCGTTTCTCACCGCCAGGTCATGTACCAGAAAGTCAAACTGAATCTCCTCCCGGTTCATCTGCCGGTAGAGATCCATAATGCGGCTTTCCGCACCGCCCAGCCCTACACCGCCCAGCACATGCAGCACATGTATCGGTTTTTCCATATTCTTATGCCCCTTATTCTAATATGTCCCCCGCTTTCAGCTCCAGACTGCTCTCGTAACGGTCGATCAAAAGCGACCCGTCCACTGTGCGCACCACGGGCTTTTTGTCAAACACGTCGATCACCTCGCCCGGCGCATAAGCCGAAAAATCAATCATCTCGTCAAAGGGATGCGCCTCCCAGACGCGCACCTCTTCTCCCCTGCAAACCGCAAATGCTCCCGGAAAAGGGGCCGCCACGCCGCGGATCAGATTGTAAATATCACGCGTCCTGTTATGAAAGTCAATTTTTCCGTCCGCCGCCGTGCGCTTCTCATACCAGGAATCAAAATCCCTGGAATCTGTGCGTATCTCTATATGCCCGCTCTCATAGGCTGTCAGCAGCTTTCGGATCAGCCGTTTGGAGCAGATCATGTTCTTGTACTGCGCCGTGCGGATATCGTCGTGGGGCGTGATAGAAAACATTTCCGTGGCAAACACGTTGGGGCTGTCCGCCTTCTCGTCATAGCGGAACAGATTCAGATTGAACCTTGTGTCCCCCAGAATCACAGACCAGTTTAAGGGCGAACGCCCTCTGCCGAAGGGAAGGTACCCGCTGTTGCCGTGAAAGCCGTAAATGCCGTGCTTAAAACAATCCAGCACACTGGCAGGGATCAGCCGTTGCCAGCCCATGGAAATGCCGATGTCAAACTCGTTCTCCCGCATCAGCTTCTGCGTCTTTTCGTCCGTCAGGAAATAGCTGTCCGCCTCGTGTACGGGAATCCCGTACTTTTCCGTCAGCACAGACAGCCCCCTGTAACCCGAAACCTGATTTTTCTTCGTCACCTCCGGGCTGATCGTGATGACCAGATCTACCGGACAGATTTCCTTTTGAATAAAATGCACTATATTTTCCGAGGTATCTTTCACGCCGAACACAACGACTCTGTATCTCATGGCACTTATCTATCCCTTCTCTTTTCGTAGCTTTATCCTGATTCACCGCGAAACGCTTTCCGCTTCCCTGCCGTCACTTCAAATATTCCCTGTACCAGTCGATGGCCAGCCCGATCCCCTTCTCAAAATCATAGGAGGGATCGTACCCCAATCGTTTCCGCGCCTTGCTGATATCCGCGTTGGAATCCCGCACGTCGCCTGCCCGCGGCGGTCCAAACTCCGGCTCCACCACGACGCCAAGCGCCTTGCAGAGCTGTTCGTACATATCTATCAGATAGAGCCGCCCGCCCGCGCCGATATTGTAGGCCTCTCCGGCCGCCTCGCTTGGCGCCTTGCAGGCGCGCAGATTCGCCTCTATCACATTGTCAATATAAGTAAAATCGCGGGATTGTCTGCCGTCACCGTTGATGGTGGGCGTCTCCCCGTGGAGAAGCTGCTTGATGAATTTCGGAATGACAGCCGCATACATCCCGTTCGGATCCTGTCTGCGGCCGAACACATTAAAATAGCGAAGACCGTAGGTGTCAAGTCCGTACAGCTCTTTGTAAAGCCGCCCGTACTCCTCATCCGTCTTCTTGGTCAGGGCATAGGGCGAAATCACATGTCCCTCCTGTCCCTCCCTCTTTGGCAGCTCTGTGGAGTCCCCGTAGACGGAAGAGCTTGAAGCGTAGACAAACTTTTTCACGCCGCACTGTGTCGCCGCCTCCATCATATGCAAGGTGCCCCGGATATTGATCTCCTCGTAGACAACCGGCATTTCCATGCTTCTCGGCACGCTTCCCCAGGCCGCCTGGTGCAGCACGTATTCCGCTCCCTCGCAGGCCGACTCACACGTATCGAAATTCCGGATATCCCCCTCTATAAAAGTAAAACCCTCTTTCCCCATAAAATGTTCGATATTTTCGTACTTTCCCGTGGACAGATCGTCCAGACAGCGCACGTTGCATCCCATGTCAAGCAGCGCTTCACAGAGGTTCGAACCGATAAACCCCGCGCCTCCTGTCACAACAAATACGGTTCCCTTTTCAAATCTAATGTCCTGATAACTCATTTTTCATTCCTTCCATCCTATTTTATTTTCACACGCTTCCCTGATTAACAGATACAGCGCGATATAAAACAAGGAAAACCCATAAATCATATACCTAGACAGACACATAATCGTAATCGACGTGGCGCACACGTTCGCCGCGATAAACAGTAACGCCGTTCCCATAACAACCGCCGCCTGAAACCGTTTTTTGACAAGTGTCTGCCACGCCAAAAGTCCCGCTGCCAGAAGATACAGAAAGAGCGCCGCGAAATTGATCAGCGGATGCACTACCGCAATGCTCCTGACAAAGCCGTTACGGCACAACAGAATATAATCATAGAGCCACTGGCCGAAACAGGCCGGCAGAAGTTTTTTGATCATCTTCCCCGCCATCTCATCGGACATGCTGCTCTGCTCGTAATAATCCACCTCTCCCAGGCCGAAATAGTAGGCCGAAAGCTCCGCCTCCAAAACCCGGAATTTCAATATATCGTGATTTTCCTCCAGATAGGCCGCCCGCTCTCCAAAGCTGTCTCCGGCATACACATAATTCAGCCTCTGCTCCATCGCCTTACGGTAAAAGCTGTCAAAAAACGCCTGCTCCAGATCCCCCTCTTCAAAAACCTCTCTGTCCTCTTCGTCGCAGGCATAGATCACGTTGGTCAGCGTGTTCACCTGTCCGTAAGTATTGCCCATAAAATACCCTGTAACGCCGTAATTATACACATGTACCGTCAGATCCCGCAAAAGGAAAACGAGAATCACGGCCGATACGCAGGCAAACAGCACCCGGTATTGTTTATTCAGCAAAACCCGAATTCCCAGAAGAAGCGCCCACAGAAGAATCGTAGTCATCATCTGCCCTCTTGTCATGGACAGCAGCCAGGCAAAAAGGAGCGCAAGCACCGCATCGCGCGCCTTCCCTTCAAAAAGCATCCGCAGAAGAAAATATATGAAAATGGTAAAGAGCGGAATGCACAGCCCTTCACTCATCACCGAATTTTCCAAAAAAATATGCAGCGCGGACACATACCTCGTGATCAGATGCGGCAGAAGCTGCAGCGCCACAAGCAGAAGCTCTTCCCAAAGCCGCAGACCGAACCGCCTTGCCAGATACTCCGAAAGAGCCGTGATTCCCACCGCTGTGAGTATTCCCTGTCCGGCCATGGCCGCCGTCAGATACCACTCCCCGCAGACGGCCCGGAAGGCCGCCAGATAGAGCGGATAGAGCGGCTCCCTGTGAATATGCATCGTGATGTACTGTTCGGAATCATTATAAACCCCGACCCCGCCGACTGCAAGCAGCCCCCAAAAAAAGATGAGGAGCCCTGTGAAAAGATACAGAGCCCTTTTTTTATTTCTACCCACATTATCCCCCACGATTCTCCGGCGCAAGACTTAGCACTTCCAGGTCAGCCTGTGCTGACTTTGCGATACAGCCTTGCTGCGAGTGATTCAGAAGTTCTTCTCGCGAACCTACAATCTCCAATACCGATAATCCTCTGTCAAATATTCGCTGCGGTTTAATATGCCTTTCAAATCTAACAGCACCTTTCTCTTATGCGCCGGATCATAGAAAGAAGAAATTTTCTCTCTGTCAAGGCTCAGGAACTGGTCATGCGCCACAGCGATAACCAGCGCATCCACATCCCGTATATCGTCCATCGTCTGGAACGTAATCCCGTAAAGCCGCTCCGCCTCCGCAGCGTCCGCCGCAGGGTCAACCACCACGGGAACAATCCCGTACTCCCCAAGCTCTCTGTAAATGTCAATCACCTTCGTGTTTCTCGTATCCGGGCAGTTCTCCTTGAAGGTAAAGCCCAGGATCGCCACCTTTGCGTGTTTGACGGCAATATTCGCCTTAATCAGCGCTTTCACCAGACTCTCCGCCACATATTTGCCCATGTCGTCATTGATCCGTCTGCCGGAGAGAATGATCTGGGAGTGATACCCGAGCTGCTCCGCCTTGTAGGTCAGATAATAAGGGTCTACGCCGATACAGTGGCCGCCCACAAGTCCCGGCATAAAGGGCAGGAAATTCCATTTCGTGCCCGCCGCTTCCAGCACCGATTTGGTGTCAATTCCCATTTTATGAAAAATGATGGAAAGTTCATTCATAAACGCGATATTGATATCTCTCTGGCTGTTCTCAATCACCTTGGCCGCCTCCGCCACCTTGATGGATTCCGCGCGGTATACGCCCACTTCCACCACAAGCTCATAGACCTTCGCAACCGTATCGAGCGTCTCCCCGTCCATACCCGACACGATTTTCGTGATCGTCTCCAGTCTGTGTACTTTATCGCCCGGGTTGATGCGCTCGGGAGAATATCCGATTTTAAAATCCACCCCGCATGTTAAGCCCGACTCCTTTTCCAGAATGGGCACGCAGATTTCCTCTGTCACACCGGGATATACGGTAGACTCAAACACCACCACGGATCCCTTTGTCAGGTTCTGTCCGAGAATGCGGCTGGCCCCTTCCACCGGAGACAGATCCGGCGTATGGTCGTCATTGACAGGCGTGGGTACCGCCACAATATGAAATTTAGCTTCCTTAAGCCTTGCGGGATCAGCCGTAAAATCCACCTTCGTATTGCGGATCACCTCGTCTCCCACCTCGTTAGTGGGATCCACGCCGCTTTTGTACAGGCCGATCTTTTCCTCGTTTAAGTCAAAACCGACCACTTTAATCTTTTTCGCAAAGGCCACCGCAATCGGCATCCCCACATAACCAAGTCCTACCAGAGAGAGCTTTTCCTCCCCGCTCACCAGCTTTTCGTATAAGTCCATTTACTGCCTCCATCTCCGATTCCGCGCATCGGTTCTATTTTCTGTCCGTCAATCGCATCCCTTTTCCTGACGGCCGGTTTCTTAAGTCTGAGTGTCCTGCGCCCTGTCAAGAATCAGCCCGGCCTCCTCCATATATGCCGCCGTCACAAGTTTCCTGTCAAATTCCCGCTCCATTTTTTCCCTGCCGCGCCGTCCCATAGCCGCCCGCTCCTGCGTGGAAAGGGCGAGGAATTTTTCCATCGCTACAATCAGTTCCTCCGGCTTACCGGGCGTAAATCCGAAGCCCGTCACGCCCTCCTCAAAAGCCTCTTTACAGCCGCTGATGTTCGACGCAATGACCGGCCTGCCCGTGGACGCTCCCTCAATCAGCGCGTTGGACATGCCCTCGTGGAAAGATGCCACCACAATGGCGTCTGCTGCCGCCAGATACCTGTGCACCTGCGTGTGGAACCCGATCTGCCGGATCACACCCTCCTTCTCCAGATCATCCAGAAGCTCCTGATAATCCTCATCACAGTAACCCATAATATCGAAAAATACCCGGTCGCTATGTAATCTCTGCGCCGCCTCTATATATTCAAGTATGCCCCGCTCCTTCATCACCCTGCCCACAAAGAGAAAATGCGTCTTCTCTCTCTCTGGATATGGCTCAAACTTATGCTTTTCCAGATTGACCCCGGAACCCATGACCATCCGCGTCTTCTTCGCCGTGATACCCATATCCTGAAAAATACCTTTATTCTCCGCATTCTGAAAGAACACACAGGCCGCCTTCTTCAAACCCGCACGGTACATCCAGACGATCAGCTTAAGGAGCGGTCCCGTCCTGTCAAAAGCGCCCCCAAGACCCGTGATCGTGGCGATATAGGGAACCTTTCCCATGCCCGCCGCAAAACCGCCATAAACGTTGGGCTTGATCGTATAGGTCACCACCAGATCCGGTTTGATTTCCCTCATCATTTTAGCGTAAGCGCGGTATAACTTCAAGTCCTCTAACGGATTGATTCCCCTGCGGTTGATCGGCGTCTCTATGATGTGGCATCCCGCCGCCTCCAGCTCCATGCCCTTTACGTCGTCCGGCATACTCACCCATACTTCATATGACGCGCAAAGCGCCTCTATAAATTCACCCCGGAAGTCGTACAGGCCGCCGGAAGAGTTTGTCAGAACCAAGACCTTTTTCACGGTACAATCTCCTCCCCCGCCATATCCCGTATCATCACTTCATTAAACTTCATCATGCAGATTCCCTCTCTGTATTCCCCGATCCGCACCTCGTTCTCCTGTCCGGAAAGGTTTCGCACCACCGCCGCTGCCATATTCACGCCGCATCCGTAAGCGTGGGGATAGCCGCCGCCGAAGCGGGGATTCACCTCGGAGAGATAATAGACGCCGCCAATCTCAAAAATATCAATGTCTATCATCCCCCGGAAGCCGCACTTTTCCACAAAATCACGAATCAATCCGAATAGTTTTTCGTCTTTAAAGGACACGGACTTATCGGTCTCTCCCGCCCGCATCTTAATCTTCTTTTTCACAAAAATGTCCGTGCATTTCCCGGATATCATGTCCACATACACGTCCGCGCCAAACTCTGTACCGTCCATGTACTCCTGAATCATCAGATCATCATAGAGATCGAAAAGCACTTCCATTTCCTTTTGGCTCTCCACCTTATTGATGTGTATGCTGGCGCTGCCCCGCACGGGCTTTACAAAAACAGGATAAGAAATCTCCCCCGCTTCCCTGGCCCGGTAAAAGGACTCCTGATCCATATAACACTTCGCCGCAGGAATCTGCATTTTCTGCAGCAGTTCAAACATCCGGTACTTGTCAAAGCAGGTCTCTACCAGCTCATAACCGGAGACAATGGGTGTCGTTCCCACCGCCAGAAACCGCTCCCGCTCCTTCGAAAGAAGGGAAAGTTCCGGATCAATCAGCGAAAAGACGCCGGTTATTTTTTCTCTCCTGCAAATTTCCAATACCTTGTCCAGATAGTCAGGCGCCGTGATTCTTGGCACCAGGAAGAAATCGTCCGCCTCGTACACCGCAGGCGCCAGATTGGAGCAGTCCGTCGCAATCACCCTGCCTCTGCCCGCAAGCTCCTTCTTAAAATACTGCACCACCTTGTCGCGTGTGCCCGCACTCAAAATCAGAATATTCATACTTTCCTCCATGATGCCACAATGCGGAAAATGCCGCTATTCAGGCATCCTCCCGAGTGAAAAGAACTTCCAGACTCCCTGTTTCCTCAAGCCGCTTCTTTCTAATCTCCGCGAAATTCCCTTCCGCTGCGTTGGTGTCCTCCGCCACTTCGTCGGTGTGCCCGAGCACCGTCTGCACCGTCATCCAGATCACCTTCATATCCATGCCGAAGGTCAGATGCTCCACATACTCCACATCCTTCTGAAACCGCCTGTCCCAATCAAGATAATTGCGCCCGCTGACCTGCGCAAGCCCCGTCAGCCCCGGCCGCACGCTGTGCCTTAAGCGTTCACGCTCCGTATAATAGGGCAGATAAGAGACGAGCAGGGGCCTTGGCCCGATCACGCTCATGTCTCCCTTTAGAATATTAAAAAGCTCCGGCAGCTCGTCCAGACTGGTGGCGCGCAGAAATTTCCCGAACTTCGTAAGCCGCACAACATCCGGCAGAAGCTCCCCCTTCTCATCCCGCGCGTCCGTCATGGTGCGGAACTTACAGAGGGTAAAAATTTTTTCATCCTTTCCCGGCCGCTCCTGCTTAAACAAAACCGGGCTTCCAAGCTTCACCCGCACCAGCGCCGCCAGAACAATCAGCACGGGGCCAAGCACGATAATGCCGCACAGGGACATCAGAAAATCCAGACATCGTTTGATATATTTTTTATACATATATTGTTCCTCTCTGAGGATAAATTATAGCATATCTTATTCCAATTGTCTCCCCGGCCATTGAAATTATGATAACCGCCCCAAATCGTTATGGTTCGCACCCGTGCCGGTTTTCACATGAATTTGCGATTATCCGGCCTTGGTCTTACACCCCTCCATCAGGAACGCAATCACATTTTTATGGATAATCCCATCCCTCGAAAAATCAAATTTATCCATGGAGAGCACATACTTCGGATAATTGTCCGCAATCGCCGAAAATACGCCAAACTCCCTGTCTGTCACCGACTGATCCGCCAGATAATACGCTACCTGATAATACTCCCTTTTATCCCCCTGTACCGCAACAAAATCCACTTCACCGTTCGGTATCTTTCCGACATATACCTCATAATTCCGGTTCCTGAGCTCATTGTAGACAATATTTTCAAGCATCGCGCCCATCTCCAGCTTATAACCGCTGTTGTGAATCCGCCCCAGCCCCAGGTCCGTCAGAAAATATTTATCCAGCGTCGTAAGAAGCTGCTTCCCACGGATGTCATATCGCTGCGCCCTGCTGACAATCTGGGAAGTCTGTATATGTTCCAGATAATTATACAATGTCTGTGCACTGACTTTGCGGTCCACGCTCTTAAAATAATTCAGAATACCCTTTGCAGAAAAAGTCTGGGACGGATTCAGCATCAGATACTCCATGATGCGGTTAATCAGATCAACCTCCTTCGCCCCCGTTCTCTGCACAATATCCCGCAGGACAATGGAATTATATAAATCCTGCAAAAAAGTCCTCGTCTCCATTTCCCCCTTCATGGAAAACCGCTGTGGCATACCACCCCAATTCATATACTCTATCAGGTCTTCGTCCGAAGGCTTCTCTATCTGCCTGATCTCACAGTATTCGATAAAAGAAAATGGCGTGACGCGAAAACTCACATACCGACCCGATAACAGTGTCGCCAATTCGCCCGACAGCAGTTTCCCGTTCGACCCGGTGATAAAAATACTCACATCCCACGTCGCCCGGAACGAATTGATGGCTCCTTCAAATTCATTTACCATCTGTATTTCATCAAAAAAGAGATAATATTTCTTTTCATTTTTTCTCTGCCCGCAAATATATTGATAAAGCTGCTCCGCATTTGAAACAAACGAATACCGGAAATCTTCAAAATTCATATAAATAATCTGCGACTCCTCTACGCCGTTTTCCCTAAGCTCACCCATAATCTGCCGCAGAAGAACCGATTTCCCTGACCGCCGCAGACCGATCAGCACTTTAATCAGTTCGCTCTCATAAAAAGGCCTTATTCTGTTTAAAATTTGTTCTCGGATAACCATGGCAGCCCTCCAACGCAGACGATATATATTATAGTATGCTCTCCACTTATGTATTTATAATAGAATAACGTATCAAAAAAGTAAAGTTATTTTGATGCATCAAAATAACTTTACTTTCCAAACACTTTATTACTGTCTGTCATATTTTACTTTATATCCTTATACAGCGCATAATAATCCGCTTCCATATTATCCGCATATGTGGCGTAAAACCGTTTCGCGTCATCCAGCGCCTTATTATAGATCCTGTCCCCCATCATTTCCTGAAAAAAGTCAAAAATCCGTCCCGTCCCGATCACGCCCAGCTCCAGATCGTGCTCCTCCTTGAAAAAGGCCGCGATCTCGTCACACATCCGGGTCTTGTCCCTCTCCTCAAATATATCCCTCATACTTTAAAACAGCTCCTTCACTGTGCGGATAATTGCCTCCATTTCCTCATCGGTGTTTTTGATGTCGCTCGGCAGGCAGAGTCCTCTCGCAAAAACATCCTCCCCCACACTGCTGCCGTCCTCATTGTGGGCAAAGAAATCACAGGATGCAAAAACAGGCTGCATATGCATCGGTTTCCAGATCGGCCTGCATTCCGCGTTGAGTTTCTCCTCAAGCGCATCCATAACCATATCCGGCGTCACCCTGCTGTCCGCGGCAATGGCCATGCCGGAGAGCCAGTTATTGGCATCCCCCTCCGGATTCATGGGGTTCATCTGTATCGCGGAAATATCGGCAAACGCCTCACAGTAACGTTTATAAATGGCCTTTTTCTTCGCCTTGTGCTCGTCCAGATGCAGAAGCTGCCCTCTGCCGATTCCCGCCGTCACATTGCTCATGCGGTAATTGTAGCCGATCCTTGAGTGCTGGTAATGTCTGGCCGGGTCTCTCGCCTGCGTCGCCAGAAAGGTCACTTTCCTGGCCGCCTCCTCATCGGCCGACACAAACATGCCGCCGCCCGATGTGGTGATAATCTTGTTGCCGTTAAAAGAATAGATTCCGTATTTTCCGAAAGTGCCGGTGTGCCGCCCCTTGTATGTGCTGCCAAGAGACTCGGCGGCATCCTCTATAAGCGGCGTGCCGTGGGCCTCACAGATTTCCATGATCTCATCGAGCTTCGCGGGCGTGCCGTAGAGATGCACACAGATCACCGCCTTGGGATCCGGATATTTTTCGTAGGCCCGTTTCAGCGCTTCCGGAGACATGTTCCATGTGTCCGGCTCCGCGTCGATAAACACAGGCGTACCGTTCTCATAGACAATGGGATTGCAGGATGCGGAGAATGTCAAATCCGACACAAAGACCACATCACCCTGCTTCACGCCAAGAAGCCGCAGCGCCATGTGGATGGCCGCCGTTCCCGCTGACAGCGCCGCCGCATGACCGCAGCCCGTATACGCCGCCATTTCCTTCTCAAAAGCGTTTACATTCGGGCCAAGAGGCGCCACCCAGTTCGTGTCAAAAGCCTCCTGCACAAACGCCTGCTCTTCCCCGTGCATCGTAGGGGACGAAAGATAAATTCGTTTCTTTTCCATGGTTCTGGCCCTCCCTGTATTCAAAGTTCAGCCCGCGCCCATTCGCAAAACCGCATCTTCGATGCTTTCCCGCCGCTTCGCTGCTCATTTTGCTCATAGACGGGCGCTCCCTCAGAGCATCACATGTCTGCCAAATTCATGCAAGCATGATTTGTCCGACCTATGACGCTCTGGCTGAACTGTTTAACTATAATGATAAGTCGGTACAATCTCCTGTATTAACGGCCTTATGTCCGAGTTCTCAATCTGGCACTCGTCTTTCAGCTCCTTTAGCTGCGCAAAAAATTCATGTTCATCCAGTTCAATCGGTTTCCCGATATGGATCATGCGGTTGGCGGTATTTTTCATGCCCTCCTCGTCCATCAGAAGCTCTTCATAGAGCTTTTCTCCCGGACGCAGGCCCGTAAACGCGATCTTGATGTCTTCCCCTACGCGGTATCCCGAAAGCTTAATCAGGTTTTCCGCCAGGGAGAGAATTTTGACAGGTTCGCCCATATCCAGCACGAAAATCTCCCCGCCCTTAGCGTATGCGCCCGCCTGCAGAACCAGCGACACCGCCTCTGGAATGGTCATAAAATACCGTATGATATCCGGGTGCGTCACCGTGACCGGTCCGCCCGCCGCAATCTGTTTGCGGAAAAGCGGAATCACACTGCCGTTGCTGCCCAGCACATTGCCGAAGCGCACGGCCACAAACTCTGTCTCATAATGCTTGTCAAAGGTCTGGATAATCATTTCACAGATCCGCTTGCTTGCGCCCATGATATTCGTCGGATTCACCGCCTTGTCCGTGGAAATCATGACGAACCGCTGCACGCCGCTCATGGCTGCCGCCTGCGCTGTCTTAAAGGTGCCGAAAACATTGTTCTTAATCGCCTCAGTAGGGCTGTCCTCCATCAGCGGCACATGCTTGTGAGCCGCCGCGTGGTATACGATGTCCGGCTTATATTTGGAAAATATAAAATTCATCCGGTTGGTGTTTCGCACGGAAGCGATGAGCACCATCAGATTCAGTTCCGGATATTTCTGTTTCAGTTCCTGCTGCACATCATAGACCGAGTTCTCATAGATGTCCACAATCACAAGCTGTTTCGGTCTGTGGGTCGCTATCTGCCTGCAAAGCTCGCTGCCTATGGAACCGCCGCCGCCGGTGACAAGCACCACCTTCCCCTGCACATAGCCGAGTATGGAATCCATATCGACGCTGATCGGGTCCCGGCCAAGCAGGTCCTCCAGCTCCACATCCCGCAGCTTACTCACATTGACCTCACCGTTTACCAACTGGTACATGCCCGGAAGAGACCGCAGTTTACAGTTCGTGTCCTTGCATATCTCAAGAATTTCCCGGATTTCCGTCCTTGGTGCGGAGGGCATCGCCACAATGATCTCGTCCACGTCGTAGACGTCCGCGCACTCCACGATCTTGTCCCGTCCGCCCGCGACCCTGATTCCCTGAATGTATTTCCCCCACTTTCCCTTGTCGTCGTCAATGATGCACTTAATCACCATCGTGGAAAAGTTGCTGTTTACGATCTCCTTGATAATCAGATTGGCTGCCTCGCCCGCGCCGATCACCATAACCGAAATCAGGTTCTTTTTATTCTGCTGTTTATGCTTCAATCCGCGGAAAAACCGGTAGGAAAAACGGCTTGCAAAGATGCAGACCACCAGCACCGCCATATAGGCAGGATAGTAACTTCTCGGCACCGCCTGCGTCGTGACCTTAAAAAACTGTAGTCCGAAAGCGTCCGCCAGCATGGACAGCACGCAGGCCACCACGATATTCTGCAGTTCCGTCTCCCCCGCAAAAGCCCACAGACTGCTGTAGAGGCGCATCATATAAAATATAACCAGCGTTAAAAGAATATTAATCAGCATAAACCGTTCAATCGGCTGCGTAAAATGCTTCGGTATCTCATCCAGATGAAAATCATAACGCCACAAAATCGCCATATAGCTCGCCAGAACAATGCTGATTATATCGTATATAATCAGGCATGTCCGCCTGTAAAACAATTTTGCGTTAAAAGGTTTTCTCGTTTTCTCCATATTTAAAAGACCTGTATTACATCCTTTCCGAGTCGCATCGACTATCCACAAGCAGCGGCGCCATCACAAGAAGCAGGCAGTACGCGATGGGACAGCAGGGATGGAAAATCCATTCCGTCAGCCCGGCCACCGCAAACAGAAGCAAAAGCGCCAGCGGAAACAGCGCGCATTCCCGGTCCTCCCTGTGCCTCCGGTAGTAGACAGCCGCCTGCACAAGCGTCCCGATCCCAAGCAGAAGGAACACGCCGCCCACGAAAATACCGTGATCGTAAGCCACCTGTAAGTAAATATTGTGGGCGTGGGCCAGATAGTTTCCATCAGGTTCCATAACGCCCATGTCGTCATGTCCCACCCCGTTCAGTCTCTCATAATAGCGTTCAAATATATACAGTCTTCCATTTGTGTAAGACTCTTCCTCCTCAGCCTCCGCCGCTGCCGCCATATCCTCCGCGGATGCAAGAAGGATCCTTCCCCCGTTTTCCAGATAGGGACTTCTGTACTCTGTCTCCCCGTCCGCCTTGCTGAAATAGAGAAACGCATTCAGGCATTTTTCCTGTGGAATCCCCAGCACTTTCATCTGAAAGGTCTGTATAAAACGCTCCACCGTGATATAGTAGTAGGAATCCATATCCCTGCCGTGCACAAGCTCCGGAGGGAACTGCTCGATCTCATGTGCCCGGATATCGGCCGCCACGGCGGGAACCGTTCTCTGCGCCGTAAACATCACGGGAAAGCTGATAATTACAGCGAGCGCCATCAGGCCGATGCCCCGCGAAAACCGAACCCATTTCTCCCGCAAAGAACATGTCTTTCCGGCAAAGAAAGCCACCGGAATCACCACAACCGCCGTCACGAGTATGGCAAGATACCCGGTTCTCGACAGCGTGAAAAGCAGGTACATGGCGGATACGCCAAACACCGCAAGTTCCTTATAAGTCGCCGCCAGAGAGGGCCGTCTTCCGTAGGCGTCCAGAAATTTAATCAGCGCCGCGCACACCGCCAGAGCCAGATATACGGCCGAAATCGTCACCGTATGGAAATGGAACGGATAGCGGTAGTACTGAAAATACATATATGGCCTGTGCAGCAGGCAGTACCCCACCGTCAGGACAAAATGCAGCAGAATGCCGTTCACTATATTGTGCAGTAAAACCGTCCTTTTTACGCCTGAAGCCATACGAAGATAGTAGAGGGTAAAACAGCAGACGAGATAAATGGGCCAGCCTCTCGTATTCCGGTAATAGATCAGCAGGGCAAAAAACACGCCCGTCAGAAGGCCGTAAGGGATGGAAATGCCTTTGATTTTCCTCGCAAAAAGCAGTTTCAGGGTATTCAGAATCACAAATCCGGCAAGCACCCCTGCCCAGACGGTCAGTTTCAGCGCCTTAAGTTCCAGCTCCCCCGGCTCCGCAAGCCCCGCCTGCGCGCTCTTTTCCATTAGCGCCGCAAGCCCGTCCCGGTAATACATGGGCGCGGTCACAGCCGCCGCTATACCGTAAATCAGACTGCTCCAGCAAAAAAGTTCCTTCTTCCGATAAGTCACGATCAATGCCAGCGCAAAGAAGATCAGCGTCTGTCTGTACGCCACCGTGTGGTGAATCTCATACAGCGCATTCATATAATTGCAGCATCCCCAGATCGCCCCTGCAAACATCACAGACTGTAAGTCATCCTGCCATCTCTCCCGCAGCACGGTGAAAACCGTCCTGTCTGACGCAAGCCCGGTTCTGCAGTGGTTCACTGCATACAGTGCCGCCGCCGCCGCAAAAACCACACCTGTCTCATAAAACAGAATCGAATAAATATCTGTCGTAAAGAGCTGACACGGCCCGATTGCCACAGCCGCCGCCACGGCCGCCGCCACTATCAGCGGATTTAAGACAAAGCGCATGGCACGCTCCACCGTAAGAAGCGTATTCTTCTGCGGGCGTTTCCTGTAGTATGCCCCGCTGAGAAGGGAAGTGAGCGCTCCGGCAAGCAGAAACGCTGCATCCAGACCGAAAGTCTTTCCCTTTCGCAAAGGCACCTCATACACATAATCCGCAACCAGGCACCGCTCCGTATCCTCCACATCATCATAGTAGAGCGCACCTATATAAATGTTCATGTTTTCTCCCGTGTTATCGGCATAAGCCACACGGAAATCAGACTCCACTCCCTGTAACAGCAAGTAGTAGTCCCGCCCCACTTCCGTATCAATATTTACCTGTACCTTAAGGTAACCGGGGATTGTCTCCATATCCCCGGTGTCGATCACCTGCTGCATCAGCGTCTGCATGGAAGCGTCCCGAAGCACAAAATTCAGCTTCTCACCTTCCAGCCTGTCCGCCAGATAAATTTCGATTTCTTTCAGCCTGTCATACTGCGCAATAAATCTCTGCTGTACGACATCGTCTGCTGTTACCGGTCCGGATATTTCCGCCTGTTCTTTTCCGCCAGAGGACCGCACCTCCTCGTGAATCAGACGAAGCGGCCAGAGAATCAGGGCCGCGCATACCGCCAGAATCCAGACTGTTCCGCAGATGGCCTGTCTTTTATTTAAAATCCGGTTCATACGATTCCTCCAGATTTTTCAATCTGTTCCCCACTCACAAAAGTGGCTGATACCGCGCTTTCGCGTAGTTAGTGTACCACGTTTGGGATGTTTTTACAACTGCGCTGCATTTTTCATGGATCACAGATCAAGCCCCTTTGCCTCGTCGCAGCCCAGAACAATGTTCATACACTGGATCGCCGCGCCGGACGCGCCTTTTCCCAAATTGTCAAACTGCGAGGAAACAATTATGCGCTCCTCATTTCCCGTCACATAAATCTTAAGCCCGTCCCAGCCGGACAATCCGTTTCCAGCCAGAAATCCGCTGGCAGCTGTCTCGTCGTCTGCCGCGCTTACCCGGATAAACCGCTTGTCTTTGTAATATGCTGCATAATAATTTAACAGCGATTCCGGCGTCGCTGTCCTGTCCAGCATGTCCGCATACAACGGTACAGATACAACCATGCCGCTGTAATAGTCATCTATAATCGGCGAAAACAGGGGCGTGCGCGTAAGCCCCGTAATTTTCTTCATCTCCTTCAAATGCTTGTGCTGCTGTGTCAGCGCATACTCTCTTCCCGCAGACAGCTCTCCCGGCCTGTCCGCACTCTCATAGGCCGCTATGGTCTTCTTACCGGCTCCGCTATAACCCGAAATGGCAAAGCTGCTCACCGGATAATCTGCTGAAAGAATCCCCCCTTTGATCAACGGGTATACAAGGGAAATAAAACCGGTGGCATAGCATCCCGGAACCGCGATCCGCTTCCCGCCCTGAATCGCGTTTCTATGCGCGTCAGACAATTCCGGAAAGCCGTAGGCCCACCCTTCCTCTGTCCGGTGCGCGGTCGATGCGTCAATGATTACCACATCCGCATTCCCGGCCAGCGCGGCGGATTCCTTGGCCGCCTCGTCAGGCAGACATAAAAAAGTGATATCCGATGCGTTTATAAGCTTCCTTCTTTCCTCCGGATCTTTTCTCAGTTCCGGGCTGATATGTAATAACTCAATATCGTCACGTTTCTGAAACCGTTCGTTGATTCTTAAGCCTGTCGTTCCTTCACTTCCGTCGATAAAAACTTTTGTCTTCATAATGATGCACTCCCTTTCTGATATCCCTAACATAGTACGCTTTATACTAATATTTGGCAACACTTTTCAGAATCATTTTCCACCTTTCATCCGGGCAACCGCCAGAAACAACGGCAGCGCATACCAGAAAAACAGCACATATCTGGGCAGATAGGTCGGCCCCAGAAGCACCGTCAGCCATATCAGGAACACAGGCAAAAAAGGGTACAAAAGCCCGTAGCGTCTGCCGTTTAACAGCCATGCAAACAAAAAAGCATAGATCCAGAACATGGCTCCCGGAGAAAACAGCCACGAAACGACCGGCACCTTCTCCTTCCAGACTTCCAAAGACAGCTTCCGGTACACCTCATCAAGCCATGGGATTTTACTTTCTCTTACGCCCGGCAGCTCCACCTCGTAGCCGAAATAGGAATTGTCTTTATAGGTAAAAGTAAAAACCGTATTGCCTCCATACACATTGATCACCGTATCGGGGTACCAGAATCCGTATGAAGTCATCCACCACGCATTCAGATAAACCAGCGGCTTTTTCATGCCGGTGCGCAGCCAGAGTCCGGCATATCTCCCTTTGTCTTTCGCAAAAGCCTCATTGTCAAAGCGGTACTTAACCGGATCGGAAAGCCTTGGCGTGTACTGGGATAACGCCTCTTCGTCCAGAACCTCGTAGAGAATTTCCAGATCCTGCTCAGAAAATGCCTCCGGCGCATATTTGTAAGTCCTTGCAAGCTGCTGGATCGGCACGGTCAGAAGCTCCTGATACTCGGAATCATCCGCATGGAGCGCCATTTTCAGGCCTCCGTTTATGAGCAGACACCCTGCCACCGCACACGCTGACAAGATAAACAGCTGCGCGCGGTGGCCCTTTTTCAGGATAAGCAGCAGGGGAATCATCACCAGAAAGGCATAAAAACCGTTGTTTCTAAGAAGCATCATAGCCGCCCCGCTGCATACAAAAAGAAGGCGAAAGCCCCCTGACTCAAAAAACGTCTCCTCCGTTCCCATCTCCAAAAGACAGATCATAAGCAGAAGCAGCGCCAGCGTAAACAGCGCGTCCTTAGCCGAACACAGGGTAAACATCACCACCGTCGGAAACAGCCCCAGCCAGACCATGCCAATCAGCCTGAGGACAAGCGGCGTCCTTTTTTTTCGAAGATAGGAAAAAAGAAAGGTAAAGACGCCCGCCGCCACAGCCATCTGAAAAACCATATAGCAGGCGATGCCCGGATTATAAGAATCCGTCAGTTTGTGAACGGCGCAGATTATGCCGCCAAGCAAAAGCACATGCACAAGGGGATGATGGGTGGAAAATGTTCTTGTCGCCACCTGCACATACTCATCCTGCGCGTCATAGACGAAAAAGCCCGGATATACCGCCAGAAACACGGGCAGCCAGCACAGCAGCAGAAAAAGAAAAACCGCTGCGTCAGCCTGTGCATCTGTCATATGAAAAAAAGCCGTTATTTTTCGGGCTGCCTTCCCCGCGGAAGATGTGCCCCTGTGCTGCATCCCGTCCATAAGCCGCCACAAAAACAGCACAAGCCCCGTGAAGATAACGGTACATGCCACCAGCAAAAGCCAGAGCGTCCCATCCTTTACATCCACGTTCTCCACACTGTCCAGCCGCCCGCCGAACAGAATTGCCACAGAAAACAGGAAGGAAAAAACGCCTGCAATCAGGCGGCTCCTGTTCCCGTTTCGTTTTTTACCGTTTCGCATCTCTCTCATCCACACACTCTCTGATTACATACTGGGGAGAATTGTTCATGGAAATATAAATCCGCCCGATGTACTCGCCGATCAGCCCAAGCATCAGGAGAATCAGCCCGCAAAAAAACACCATCGCCGCCATGAGCGCGCTGAATCCCACCGGTACTGCCGGATTTAAAAACTTCTTAATCACCGTATAAATTCCATAGATAAATCCCCCGCAGGCGGAAACCACGCCGATCACCGTGGCAATCCGCAGCGGTTTTACGCTGAAAGCCGTGAATCCGTTAAACCACAGCCCCAAAAGCTTGCCCATGGTATAGCCTGATGTTCCGATCTCCCGCTCCCTGTGCGTCACGTCCACATTCGCAATTCTCTTTGTGGCGCGCAGCACCAGCCCGATCACATAGGGGTACGGGTTCTCATAGCGAACCAGTTCCTGTACGACAAACCGTTTCATAGCGAAATAGCTGGAAATATAAAGGGACTTCGGCTTGCCCAGCATGATTCGGGTCATCAGCTCGTTTACTCTGCTGCCAAAGTTACGGAAAAAAGAATGCTTCTTCTGCGTATATCTGGCATAAACCACGTCATAGCCTTCTTCCAGTCTGGCAAGCAGCTTTCCGGCCTCGTCTGCCGGCGTCTGGCCGTCGTCATCCAGACAGACCACCACATCCCCGCGCGCATGACGAAATCCCGCCATAAGCGCCGCGTGCTGTCCGAAATTTCTGGCCAGATTCACGCCGCAGATGTCCTCCCGCCCGGCGCACAGCCTGCGGATCGCCTCAAAGGTATCGTCCGGCGAAGCGTCATTGACAAGCACAATCTCATACGCATACCCGGATAATTCTTTCATCGCCGTATCAATTTCTTCCACCACCCTGCCGATCGTCTGCGCCGACCGGTAGCAGGGAATTACAAAGCTGACCAACTGCTTCATCCTTACCTCCATGTCAGAGGCGTTTCGCGCGCTCCCACGCGCCGCGCTCCGTCTCCATAAAGAAAACCTCTCTTTTCCCCTGTTCCAGACTGACGGTTTCCCGCCTGTCTTCTATCATACGGAAGCCCGCCTTCTCATAGCTTTTCCATGCCCCCGTATTGCCCTCCACAAACCGCAGAAATATTTTTTTAAGCCCCAGCGTCTCAAAACCGTAAGCCAGCATCAGTCTGGCCGCCGCCGTGCCGTATCCTCTTCCCAGCGCCTCCTCCTCACCGATGAAAACGCCGTACTCGGCCGTTCCCGCCTCCCTGTCTATATCCCTCAGGTAAACGCTGCCGATTTCCCGATCCGCCACACATGACTTTTCTTTCGCGCCATTCTGCCTGCACATCTTTTCGGCGCCGTCGTCCGACTCTCTCAGATCTTCTCCCCTGACCGACACACAAATGATAAACTGCGCCGCATGGCTGGGCTCCACCTGCTCACGAAGCCACGCCATATGCCCTTCCTGTGTGAAGGGTTTCTGGTAAATAAAATTTTTTCTCACAAAGTCCTGATTCCGCCATGTCACGATCTTCGCCGTATCTGCCGCTGTTATCGGCCGCAGATACACCTTTTCTGCACACATTCGTCTCTCCTTATCTGTCCCGCCCAATCACCTGATATACACCGTAATTTTCCCCTATCCTGTCGTATTCCCCGACATACACCTGCATACCGTTCTCCGCGTAGGGAACCCCGATCCATGTAATCCCCCGCAGACTTTTCTCCTCATCCGACATGAGAAAGGCCGCTTTCCCCGCTGCAAGCCCGTCCGCCGCTTCCTCTATGCCAAAGGCCGCCAGTTTTTTCCGGTACAGCGGGCTCTTGCACATCCATCCCCCCGCTATATCATAATTTGCAAGGGCATTATCCCTGTACTCTAAAAGTTTCCCTGAAAAGGCCACCGTGGAATAGACATCCTCGAAATAAAAGAGGTCCGGATGCGCCTTGCAGTAAGCGTCTATGGCCTCCCAATCCCTGTTGATCTCCTGCCGTCTTGCCTGATCGGCCTGCAGCGCTGGGAAACCCTTCCACAGGCCCCACACGCAGAGGAGAAAGAGAACCCCTGCCGCGCAGGAAAAAAGATACCGGGGCGCCTCCGAAAATGCCGCCTGCCGCAGCCGCCACAAAAACATCCCCGCCAGCAGACAAAACTCCACCAGATAAAGGGGGTGGGTAATCCGCTCCGGATCCCGTCCCCGCATTAAAACAAACATCCACAGGCCGCTTCTTACGAAAAGCAGCAAAACAAGCTGCCCTGCCGCGCCGGACAGATCGCGCATATGCCGCCGCGCCAGAAAAATAGCAGCCGCTATATTTATCCCGTACCCTGAAATCACCAGCATATTGTAAGGGGCGTCGCCGCCGTGAAAGCTTCTGTAACGGTAATGCAGCAGCTTCTCCTTAAAAACCGCGCCCCAGTCCTTCGCGCCGCCTGCCTGCTCCTTCGCGCAGGCCGCCACGTCCGAGAGCATCTGCGCATCGATTCTCCCGTCAAGACCGAAATTATAGTTGTCAAGCAGAATCTGCGCACCGAAAGAAACGCCCGCTTTCTCTAAATTTCCATCCGTCAGCACTTCCGGATAAAAGTCGTAAATCGTTGTCCTGTCGTTAAAAAACTGCCGGAACTCCCGCCACTCCCCGCTGTAAGCAAGGCTGTCCGCCCCTGCGGAAATCCCCATGCCCGCAAGGAGAAGCAGAAGCAGTCCCACGTATTTTCGCAGGTTGTTTCTCTCAAAAACGGGCCTGTCCGCCCACCAGCAAAAAAGCCCCGCAAGCCCCAGAAACGGCAGGGTAAGAAGCGCCATTTCCGACCGCAGATGAAAGGCCAGCAAAAAAAGAAACAGAGCCGGCAGGCTTCTTCGCAGAAACACTTTCGGGGAGAGCTCTTTCGATTCCTTCCCCCAAAACGCGCCGCCTGGCATGGTCAGAAAAAGAAAAACCGCCGCCCCCACAAGCATACCGCAGGTAATCGTGTACTGAGTATTGACCATATGGGTCAGCCATATGCCCCACTGGAAACTCACAAGCATGAAAAGAAAGAACAGCTTCCCCGCAAAACGCCTCCCTATGCCAGCGCTCTCTGCGCCGCCCTCCGGGACCGTCCGCTTTTTAACGTCAAACCGGTCTGCGAGTGTGCACAGCCTGACGCCAGTCAGAAAAAAGCAGCCAGACTGGCACAGAAACAAAAATGCCCCATACCACGGAAAAGAACCGTTTATCCGATAGCACAGCGCTATCAAAGCCCCCAGCGGATAGAGCGTCTGCATGTTGTGCCCGTCGGGCGTGCCGCTGTAGACTCCCGACATAATGTCACGCATCATCGTATCGTCGTTCATGTCGAAATAGAAGTCAAAGAAAAAACCCATCAGGAGCGCACTGACCCCCACAAAGGCAAACGTCAATATGCAGTTTTCATATCCCCGTTTCTTACCCTGTTCCATGAAACACAAACTCCCAGCCGGTCAGGCCGATTTGTAAAACGCCATCACCTGCTCCGCAATATATGTTGTCTCGTCCGCCGTCAGCTTATAAAACAGCGGAAGACGCATAAGCCTCTCGCTCTCCTTCGTCGTGTACTTGTCCTCTCCGTGAAAACGGCCAAACTTAATGCCCGCAGGCGCCGAATGCAGCGGTACATAATGGGATGTGGCATAAATCCCTTTTTCCTTCAAAAAGCCATCCAGTCTCGTCCGCTCCTCCAGGTCCTTCGTCTTTATATAGAACATATGCGCATTGTGCTCACAATGCGCCGGAATATACGGCAGCCCGATTCTGCCTGACTCCGCAAGCGGCGTAAGCAGCTCCCAATACTGGTTCCATCTGTCCATTCTCGCCTGCGTGATCTCCTCCGCAAGCTCTAACTGTGCGTACAGGTAAGCCGCATTCATATCGCTTGGCAGATAAGAAGAGCCCTGATTCTGCCAGCGGTATTTGTCCACCTGCCCCCTGAAATACTTACTCCGATCCGTTCCCTTTTCCCTGTAAATTTCCGCATCCTCAATATATTTTTCATCCCGGATCAGCAGCGCGCCGCCCTCTCCCATGCTGAGGTTTTTCGTCTCGTGAAAGCTAAAGCACCCGAACTCACCGAAAGTTCCCAAAGGCTTTCCCTTATAGGATGCCATAATGCCCTGTGCCGCATCCTCCACCACCATCAGATGATGTCTCTTCGCGATATCCATAATGGCGTCCATCTCACACCCGACACCCGCATAGTGTACGGGCGCAATCACTTTTGTGCGCTCCGTAACGGCATCCTCAATCAGTTTTTCATCTATGTTCATGGTGTCTGGCCTGATATCCACAAACACCACCCTGGCTCCCCGCAGCACAAACGCATCCGCAGTCGAAACAAACGTGTAGGAGGGCAGAATCACCTCGTCCTCCGGCCCGATCTGCGCCAAAAGCGCCGCCAGCTCTGTGGCGTGCGTACAGGAGGTGGTGAGCAGGCATTTTGCCGTGCCGGTCTGCGCCTCAATCCACTCGCTGCACTTCTTCGTAAAAGGACCGTCGCCGCAAATCTTCTGGTTCTCTACGGCCTCTTTCATATACTCTAATTCTTTCCCCGTGAAGGGTGGTACGTTGAAGTTTATCATGGTTTTTCCACTCCTTTCCCATTAACCATTCTGTCCGATGTCAATACCCGGATTTCCCGCAGAAACCAGGCAATCTTTTTATTTACATTCGATACAAGTCTATCATAACGCAATAATCTTCTCAATGTATCTATAATTATAGCCGTTGCCAGAGAGCAGCCCAAAAGCACACCATAGATCAGATAATCCCTGCGAAAAGAATAAATAAAATCCTTGTAAAAATACATATATATAAAAGTATGTGTCATAAACATGGTTGCACTGTATTTTCCAATACATCTAAGCAACGTTGATATGACAGGCACTTTAGAGAGATACATCATAACAATTACAGCATAAACTGCCCCTATCCAGTACATAACCATATCTGAATCTCTGCTTTTCGCAACAATACTGTACGAACAGACAAGTCCGAAAAGGCATGCCGCCATAATACTCCCTCTCCATAAAAAATTGACTTTTTTATGTACGATCATCACCATTCTTGCAAAAATATCTTCATAAGCAAACAAAACTCCAAGGACTGCAATGCCCACTAAAGAATCATCAATAACAAACATGACAAGCGGAAACAAAAAAAATCTGACCTTCCGATACAGCATAAAAATCGCCGGAAGCGAACCAACCAAAAGAATTGCATAGGAAAAATACCACCATGTAACATTCATCATAGGCGTTCCAAGCAAGTCTGCAAATCCCAATGCATCAAACACCATATACAAAGGATGGAACACTCCTGCTGCATCCCTGTAAACATCCCTGACAGACTGCACGACAACAAGCCGCTTGTAAGTCACTGCAATAACATACACAAAAAGGCAGGACGCACTAATCTTAACCAATCTGTTTACACAAATTTCCAGATACTCGCGGATACTGCCAGAACACGCCATCATCTGACATGTTACCCCATAAGCCGTAATAAACGCGAAACCGCTCAGACATAACCTGGCATAAGGAACAAGTACAGTAAACATATCCGTTCGGCCAGTGGAAAGTATAATTCCCTGTTCTGCCACAGCATCCCCATAAAATACATGATGAAACAGGAGCATCATGATCATAACTCCCTTTAGCATCAGGGAATGATCTTTTGTAAAACTGTTTTCTTTCATTAGTATCTCTCCGTCTTCTTAGACATCCTACCATATCTGCATCGATTTTACACTCATTTCTTTCAGCATTTCAAAAAACGCCTCCTAATTCATATAAACCACATACCGCGCGTTCCCGAAATGTTCCGTATAGCCGTGGTCTCCGACGAAATCCCACAAGATCCGCAGTTTTTCATCCCCGGCCATCTTCTCCATATCCACACCGAACCAGTTTATGGCCTCGCCGTCGTCACTCCAGTATGCCGCCACGGCAGAGGACACGATAATTACCGGCAGTTCCTTCCCTTCCTTCCTTTCCGTTTCCAGCGCCGCCAGATCCCGCGTATACTCAGCCATGCGGTAGGAATCCAGATCGGGCCAGCCCGTAGAAAGCGCAGGCGGCATATCCAGCAGATAATGAAGCCCGGGCAGTTCTCCGTAAGTAATTGCCTCTCTGCCCGCCAGTCCTTCCTCCTTTACGAAAACGGACAGTTCCTCCAAAAGCGCGCCATTTTCCATATTCGTATAGACACCCGCCGCTTTCTGCGGCAGCTCTGCGCGCATGTCACGGGGCTCACCATAAATGCCGTCCTGAAAAACGAAGCAGGCATGGGAGCCGATGCTCTGAATCAGAAGAAAAACCAGCAGGCCGCAAAACGGCATCGCCCACAAAAATCCAGAACCGGACGCGCCTGTGTACCACGTCAGCCCTGCGGCCGCCCCGCGTTTCTCCCGTCGGCGCACATACCGGCTCTGCGCCACCCACAGCAAAAACGGCGCCGCCACAAACAAATTATTGATGATCGGGTACAGATCATTGTTGCTGCCAAGCGGCGTCAGAAAGATCTGCAAAAGTACAAACGCCGCCATGATCTTCTGCTCCATGCACACTTTTTTCCCCGCCAGACAATATACTGCTGCCGCGGCCGTCACCAAAACCAGCAGGACCGCCGGATAATAAATACTGCCGTTGCCGTACTGATAATACCTGAAATGAAACATTCCCCTGCCCCAGTAAAAACGCAGCAGAACCGCCAGAAGCAGGACATACGCGGTCTTTATCATGACACCGCTTATTTTATACGCACACATGCCTGTCGAAAGATGATCTGTCTGTCCTTCTGTCCGTGTGTCAGAGCGCGTTTCTCCCTGCCGTCCGGTGTTCTTCCCCAGTCCGTACAGCCGCTCCCGCACCCAGAACGCCACGCCCGCTGCCGCCACGCACACACCCGCGAACGCCAGCCAGTACAGCCCCTTTATATAGTCTCCAAACATACCGGTCAGCATAGATGACGGCTTATAATCTACTGCCTGCTCCGTCATGGCAAACATGGTCTGCACCATACTGGGATAGGCCGCTGCACCGTATCTGACACAAATTGCCGCCAAGGGCACGCCAAAGCCGACAACATACCCCAGAAGACACCAGCATGTTGTCTCCGCAAGTTCCCGCCATGGAAGCGGCCGCCTCACATTCTCCCGTTTGGCGCCAGGTACACCCGCACCGCCCACATCCGGCGTAAGGCCACTTTCATGACTCCCCGCCTTCTTTCCGACTCCCTGCCTGCCGGAGAGCGCAATCCCGTACCACACCGCCAGAATAAAGGCCGCCTGCACCACATTCGGCATCCGCACCGCCACGTTGGCTCCAAGGCAGACACCAGCCGCCGCAAAGCACAGCCGTCCTCTTTTGCCATGCACCGCCTTTTCATCTTTCCGTAAGACGCGCTCATCCCCTTCCTCACACGGACTGTCTGCCGAAGCCGGTCCGGCCCCATTCCTCTCCGTCAGCCCTCTGTAAAGGAGCAGAATCGCAGCCGTCATCAGAAAATACGTCAGATAATTGTACAGAATCGTGGACGGACACCAGCAAAGCCCAAGCGCAAGAAATTCCCCGAAAAATAAAAGCGGCGCGGCTATTTGTTTTCGCAGTCCGAAATAGACCAAAAGCGCCGTCGCCGACTGCACAAGCGTGGTGTAACACTTCATGCCAAGCAGCGTTTCCCCGAAGGGAAGGTGCATAAAGAGCCACCCCGCCGCATTGGAGAGAAAAGTCGCCACCATCCATGTCCCGTCCATGGAACCAAAATACTGAAAATTCGTCAGACTGTATGTCGAATCCGCCACATCCAGTCCCTGATTGATGATAAGAAACGGATAAAACAGGAGAATCGCCGGAAACAGCCAGCTCTCTATGAAATTACGGTATCTCTGATATTTTCCCACGATTTCACTCCTCCGAAACACCATGATCCGGTAACATGCCATTCGTTAAAATCCGACTGCCTGCCCTCTTCCGGACTCCTCAACGCGTTCCCCTAAAAACCGCTGCCTTCACCCGCGCAAACACCCATATCCGCACAAAATCCACCGCCGTTCCGGCCACATACACGGCCAGCACGCACAAAATCATATGGGGCACAAAGAGAAAACTTTCCGCCACCTTCTCCACCCCAAGCCACTTCATCCACTCATACCGCACCAGTATGTGTTCGTGCAACAGGTATACCCCGAACGTGCAGGGCGCAAATCTTCTCACCCCATCCGCAAAGCGCCCTTCCCGCACGCGCATATTTTTAAACACATAGAAAAGGGAAACCGAGCCTGCAAGGCACAGCAGATGATTATAAGAATAGAGCATATCCGCATAGTAGATGAAAGCGCTCCGCCCGCCTGCGCCAAGGGTATTGGAAAAAAGGGCGAGAATCCAGATCCAAAGACAAAAGGCCACATACCCTGCCACCGCATGAGACTGCTTTTCCAGCCATTTTATGCCGTATTTCCTTATATAGCCCGCCACCAGAAACAGGCAGAGAAACCACCCGAAATCATAACCGTAACGGTCCGTGACAAGACACACGGGAAGAATGGTCTTTTCCAGAGAAAAGAACGCAAGCAGAAGCACAATCACAGTCTCCAGCTTACGTCTGCTCATTGTTTCCATGCCCGCCGCCAGAAACGGCGCAAACAGATACATCAGAAGATAAGCCGTCGCAAACCAATAATGCTCCATGCCAAACGGAAACACAAAGCCGAGCCAGTCATAGACGCCGGTCTGCGAAACGGCCGAAGCGCCAATAGCCAAAAGAAAAACGGGAATCAACACGGAATAAAAAAGAACCTGACCAACCAGTGTCCCTATTCGTCCCGGCTTCCATCCCGATTCCGTCAAAAAGTACCCGGAGAGCAGTACATAACAGTTTACCGCCACAATACAGAATGCCTCGATCAGCCACGCCAAAACGCCGACGGGATTCTCCTTCGCGGTGAAGGGAAACGGCACAGCGACCCCGCCCTTCACCAGATAGTGAAGCGAGATAATCATAAGCATCGCCACGATGCGCAGCAGCTCGAAACCAGCCTGTCTTTTGCTTCCCAATCCCATACGCCCCGCCTTTTCTTCTCCCAATCCCTTTCCCTCTTGCCGCGCCCGCCTTGCACGCGGTAAATGCGCGTCAATCCGCCTTTTTTTCTGTGTCCTTAAATATCCAGATCTTACTCAGCACATAGTTTGCCAGAATCACAAGCACCTGACAGACCAGCTTGGAAATCTTGTCGTTGATGGCACAAAGATCCACCATCACATACATCAGTCCAAGCTCCAGCACCTCCGTGGCCACCCTCGCGCCGATAAAGGAGACAAACTCCCGCACCACAGAAGCCGCCGCCTTATTTTTACTTTTAAATACAAAGGTTCTGTTCGTCCAGTAGGCAAACACCACCGTCAACACCCACGACAGCCCCGTGGCCGCCATATAGTGCATAGCGATGGTATCCGAAAATATAAAGTAAAGAAAATAATTCAGAACAAAAGCCAGAAATCCGAAGATCAGATAATTAATCCCCTCCTCGTGCTTCTTATACATTCCCCATCCAAAATCCCATAATTTTTTCATACGTTTTCTCCCTTATCTCTCGCGGAAAATTTTCCTGGGGATAATTTCCCTCTTTACTCTTTCTCCCGCTCTTATCTCTCGCGGGAAATTTTTCCGGGGATAATTTCCCTCTCAGTCTTCCCACTCTCGTTATCGTTCGCGGAAAATTTTCCCCGCTGCTACACGATACACCATATCGCATTTCTCAATGGTCTGCAGTCTGTGCGCGATAATCACCAGCGTCTTTCTCCCGTGCAGTCTGTTGATGGAATCCATAATCGCCGCCTCCGTCTCATTGTCCAGCGCGGAAGTCGCCTCATCCAGCACAAGCACCTCCGGATCCTCATAGAGCGCTCTGGCAATGCTGATTCGCTGCCTCTGCCCGCCCGAAATGCGGATGCCGCGCTCACCGATTCCCGTTTCCACGCCCTCCGGCAAGCTCCTTACAAAATCATCCAGCGCCGCTTCTTTCAAAGCACGCCAGACCTTCTCATCGTCGATCTCCTCCTCCGGCACGCCGAAAGCCACATTTTTGCGAATGGAGTCGTCTATCATAAATATTGTCTGGGGAATATAGCCTATATTTTTCAGCCACGCCGCATAATGGCTGCTTACGTCCGTTCCGTCCGCCAGAATCCGGCCACTCTCCATCTGCAATAGCCCCAGCAGAATATCCACAATCGTCGTCTTGCCCGCACCCGTGACGCCCACGATGCCCACGGAAGATCCAATCGGAATTTCCATATCCGCATGGTCAAAAATATGCGTCTCCGTATTCGGATATTTATAGGTGATATCCTCCAGCCGGATCATCTTTTCCAGCGGCAGCTTTTCCACGCTCTGCCTTTGCTTATACGCTTCCGCATCGTAAGTCACACTGCCGTCGTGAATCTCTTCCTGCAAATTATCGCTGACTCCCATAAAGAAAGGCTCGAAATAGGAGATCGAAGTCTGGTAATTATTGATGCGGTTCACGCTCGGAAGCAGACGCATGGCCGCCGCCGCCAGAGCGGAAAGCTGCGGCAGAAGCTCTTTCATCTGCGTCCCCTGCCCGATAGACAGCACAAAGTAACCCACCATACCGGCTATACATACCGTCTCGATCAAAAGTCTGGGGGTCGCGTTAAAGAGATTATATTTCTGTACGGAGCTGACATAACCCGCCCCGCATTTTGCATACTCGTTGATAAAGTAGTTTTCCTTACAGCCGATCTTGATTTCCTTAATTCCCATCACCGACTGCTCGATCCATTTATACAGCCCGCTGTAATAATCCTGATTGTCCTGCCCGGCCTTTATCATAATGGGCTTTAACACCTTTTTAATCACAAACAGAAGCGCCACCATAAGCGCCGCCACCGTCACAATCATCATCGCGTCGGAATAGAGAAAAAGCGCTGTCACCAGACAGACAAATACAATGCACTCACTGAAAAGCTGCAGGCAGCTTAAAATCAGGCCGTACATATTGTTGACGTCAGATGTGATGTTTCGTTGGATGACAGATGTATCCGCATTCAGATAATACTCATAAGGACGCTGCATAAAATTGATCATCATGCGCCTCGAAGTGGCGAACTGGTTCGTGTAGACAAACTTAAGCTGCGCCTTCTGTTGAAAAAAAAGGTAAATATTTTTGATTACCGTCATTCCCACAAAAGAAAGCAGCAAAAACATGGCAAACTGAGCAGTGCTCTCCATCCCAAATGTCTCGTAAACCGAGGAGAGAAGGCTGCTCTCAGAGATTGCCTCCGGGTCCATCACCACGGTCACAATGGGCACCAGCATGGAAACGCCAAGGCTCTCCAGCACGCCGCCAATCAGCATCATAACGATAAGCGCTGCCATAGCGCGCTTCTGCCTGCCATCCAGCAGGACATTCATTTTCCTTAAAATCTTTCCCATTGTCAGGTTCCTTCTAAAAACGGACGGCAATTCTTCCCACGCCCGTATTGATCCGCCGGGCCTTACACCCAAAACGCTCCTCCAGCCCGGAACATCCACCCGGCTTAACTTCCATCGAGTATACCACAAGTACACACACAGCGCAAATTTCGCTGTTTTCTTCGTAACAGTTCAGCCTTGCACTATTCCGCAGAACATACACTTTTCCCATTCAGATTTCCTCATTCTGCCGATGCAGCTTCGGGTCTTCGTACTGGTCCATAAAATCTTCACCCAGATAGACAATCTCCTCGGCAAACCGGATGTTTCGCACCACCGTAAAGACAGAAATGACCCTGCGAAAAGTCAGCCCTTCAATATAATTCAACACTTCCATCGGAAATTTCCGGTCGAGCACAATATGCTCCGAAAATTTTTCTTCATAGTTCAAAAGATCTCTGGGATGCGGTTTAATCAGGATCACGGACTCTGCTCCCTCTATTTGACCATGCAGGTCAATACAATCCCGGAAGATCTTCTCTCGCACATTAAGCTCACACAGCGGTTCCGTCAAAAGAAGCACGTTGTCCTTTCCCGTAGCCAGTTTTTCCTCTATTTCACCGATATTGGCGATAAACAGCCGTACCAGAAGCGCCCTATCCTCCTTCGTGAGCGCGTCCGCCAGTTCCTGTCTGGACTGTTCGATATATTTAGGGCAGGGATAGGGCAGAACGGAAATATCGTTGACCTCCATATCCAGACAGTATTTCCCCCATCCGTTTTGAATGAAAATGAGATTCAAAGAAGCGAGAAACGCCTTTAGCTTAAAATGTCCTCTGTTGTCGTAGCGGGCGGTATCGTAAGTGCTGATACAGTCCAGTCCGTCCTCCAGCGCATGATAATGTATTTTTTTGTAGCTTAAATAATAACCGATCGGGTCGGAATCGCAGAACACGTAAATATCCTTATACGCTTTAAAGTCGACCGGCACATAAGGCTCCTGCGCCCTGCCAAGAAGCTTCGTATAACGGACGCGGGCCAGTAAATTCAAGAGCAGATTTCCCCTGTCCACATGGTATTTCATAATCTCCGGAAAATTGACGTCCTCCTTCTCCCCGAACATATACACCGCCTCAAAGAGTCCGCAGGCCAAAGCCCGCTCCTTTAAATCCCCGAAATCATTGGACATGGTGCTCATCACAAGGGTGGCTCTACCCCGTTTTTCCCGCTCCAGATTCAGTTCCTTTAAACATGCCACATACACATGATAATAGGTGTGGCAGACGTAAATCCTATCTTTCATCATCGTTCACGTTCCAAGACCTCTCCATTGTATTCCTCCGAAAACACGCTCATCTGCCGGACGTTTCGCAGGCGAAAGCATCGTCCGGCCCTCAACACGAAATCTCCACTTTCACCTGCGCCAATATCTGCTTTCCAAGCTCCATGGTTTTCTCCGGCGTCTCCCCCGTGGTAATCACATGTCCCAGCCTGTCATTGCTAGACCTCGTTCCCTGCACAGCGTCTCCGGGCTTTTTATAAATACTGATTTCCTCCACGCCTTCCTGTTCATAAAGCGCGTCCGGCACGGTGATCCGGGTAAGCACGCCCTCCTGTCCGGTATGCAGAAAATGAATCGCCGCGCTGCGGTTCCATTTCGGGGTCAGATCAGGCTTCTCCCCTGTCGCCAGAAGTACCGATGCCCCTACCATATCAATGCCTGTCGAAAGCGGCACCAGTCTGGACGTAATAAAGTCGCCGCCAAGCCTCGCCGCCAGCTCCACAATCTTCGGCCCGTCCTCCGTCACCTTGATCTCCACATGGGCGGGCGCATTCTCGATGCCGATTGCCCTGACTGCCTGCGCCGCCACACACCGTATCTGCTCCTGCATTTGCTGATCCAGTCTGCATGGCTCACAATGCGCCAGCTCCACAAAATAGGGCGGCGGTGTGATAAACTTGTCCGTGATCGCAAGGATATGGGGTTCGCCCTCCATCACCATGATTTCCACGCTGACCTCCTGACCGTGCATGTATTCCTCCACCATCACGGTGCCGTTTCGGGAATTTCCCAGACTGTACCGGTATGTTCTGTTTTTTATCTCATTAAAGGCCTTAAGATATGCCGCGTAACGTTTTAATTGTTCCCCGGGAAGCGGCTTTTCCTCCGAAAACTCCACCGGTATTTCATTACGGCTCTGCGGTTCGTCCTCTCCCCCATGAGATATTGCGCCACGGCTCTTAGCATCCAAAAGTGATACATCAAGTCTCCGGGCATCTATCTGCACCACGCCCCGGCTCCCCGCATTGTCCGCAGGCTTCACGATACAGTTCCCAGCCAGCTTATCCACCGCCTCCGAAAAGGAATCATAGTCTGTGGCCGCATAGTATTCCGGTATCGGCACGCCGCATTCCTTTAAGCGGTCTCTCATTTTACTTTTTATGGTGGCGCAGAGCGCGTTCTCGTAAGACAGATCCGGCCGCTTTCCCAGTTTTTCATTGACATATGCCGCCGTCCGCACGGGGCCGTCGCTGGTGGAAGTCATCACCACATCCGGCTGGTAAATAAGCGCCTGCCGGTAAACCTCCTCCTGATCCAGCGTGCTCACCACCAGCTTCACATCCGCCAATGCAAATCCCACCGCGTTTTCGTCATAATCCACCAGAATGACCTGATAGCCCAATTCCTTCGCCTTCTTTATGGCGGGAACCTGCAGTGCGCTGGCGCCCAAAATCATGATCTTTTTCTGTTTTTCTTCCACTTTGCTTTTCTCCATCGCCACGTAGCGCTTACTCTATATACTTCCAGTCCATCGGCGTCCCCCGTGAAATATCGCAGCGCGCCTTTTTACCCAGCACTTCTTCATAATGCACAGGCGCCATACCGAATGCCGGACGTATAGAGCGCAGGTTTTCCGGTGTAAAAATCTCCCCCGCCTTCATATCCTGCGTCACAAAGAGGGACCGTCCCTCCTCCCTGCTTCTCTCCTGCTTTTCCGTCAGACGGTAAGTCACCTTCCCCAGCGCCTTCTCCACAATGCGGATTTCATCCACCATCTTTTTGAACTCCGCCGGTTCCATGGAAAAAGCCCCATCCGGCCCGCCGTCGGCACGGGAGAGCGTGAAATGTTTTTCCACCATGCACGCGCCCAGCGCCACCGAAGCCACCGCCACGGCGGACCCCATGCTGTGATCGGAAAGTCCCGTCAGACAGTCAAAAGTCCCGGCCATGTGGGGAATCAGTTTGATGTTCATATCCTCATAGGGCGTCGGATAAGTGGCCGTACATTTCAAGAGTATAATCTGCTCATTCCCCTCTTCCCTGCACGTTCTCACCGCCCTCTCAATGTCACCCATATGCGCAAGTCCCGTAGCTATAATCACAGGTTTTCCCTGCCTTGCAACCTTACGGAGCAGGGGAATGTCCCAGATTTCAGGAGAAGCGATCTTATAGGCAGGCATCTTTATCTCTTCCATAAAGTCCACCGCCGTGAAGTCAAACGGCGAAGAAAAGCAGTCCATGCCCAAATCGTTAGCAAGTTTCATGAGTTTCGGTTGCCACTCCCAAGGCGTGTACGCCTCCTGAAACAGCTCAAAGCAGGTCATACCATCCCAGATCGTCCCCTGCCTGATCTGAAAATATTCGTTGTCACAGTCCAGCGTGATGGTATCCGCCGTGTATGTCTGCAGCTTCACCGCATCCGCCCCGGCCTCTTTCGCGGCCCGGATAATCGCCTCGGCCCTGTCGTAGTCCTGCAGATGGTTAGCCGACATTTCCGCTACAATGTAAGTCGGCTCACCCTCCCCGATGAATCGATTCCCTATCTGTATTTTCTCCTGTCCCATTTTTCCTCTCTCTCTGCCGATAGGCCCCTGCATGTACCGGCGTGATCTCTATTCCTTCCCGATACAGTTTTACAACCGCGCCCTGCGTATGACACACGACATCAGGCATAAAACCACACCGCCGTCTGCCGCAATGCTTTTTCCTACTGTCCGCCTCTCTCCCGCATCATCCGGAATTTTATCTCCGCCAGTTCCAGATCCGACGGATTGTCGATATCCTGCACCTCCGTCTCCGGCACAATAATGGGCAGATATCCGTCCGGCAGATCCCCACCGCAGGCCAGATACCGCTCCACATGATAGCAGTAAAACTGCCCGCTGTCATGATAGACCGGCTCTAAATCCTGTGACCGTTTCATGGCATTTTCCGGATAGCAGTAAACAAGTTTTCCATCCCGGATCGCCATGCCCCGCTGAGGCGGAAAGGAATAACGAACCACCGGCATCACCCCGGACGCGTCCCGCTCCACCAAAAGCCGCATAGCGTCTTTCAACTTTTCAGCCGTTATAAAAGGAGCCGTCGGATAAATGCACGCCATATAATCAAACTTCTCTCCCCGCTCCTTATAAGTCCGGAGCACTTCCATGAGCACATCGTCCGTGGTTGCAAAATCTCCCGAAGTCTCCTCACTTCTCATAAAAGGAACTGCCGCCCCCGCGTCCCGCGCAATCCGCGCAATCTCCTCGTCGTCCGTGGAAACCATGACCTCGCGGAACATCCCCGACTGAATCGCCGCTTCAATCCCGTAAACTAACATCGGCTTCCCCATAAACTCTCTGATATTTTTCCCGGGAATGCGCTTGCTGCCGCCTCTGGCGGTGATGACTGCAATCGCGTTACACTCTGTATCCATCTCTATTCTCCCTTTCTTTTCCTATTTCCAGTACAATGAAAGTTTTTCCTTTGCCCCATCCTCTGATAAAGAATATTTCGCCGCAAGCGCCGCTGCCACCTGCGCCTTGGTTTGTCCAGCTTCCTGCAGGGCCTCCACCATACAGCAAATCCCCTGTTCTATTCCCTGCTTCTTTCCAATTTCCATGCCTTCCTCGCGGCCCTCACTTTTCAAGGTTCTCTCATACTTCTCCACATCAAACTCTTCCAGCAGCATGCCAAGCACCTCCGCGCGGTTTTCCTTCAAAACCTTCTCCAAAATCCCATTCTCTATACAATAATCCACTGCGTCCGCCAGCGCCGTTTCCATACCTCTCTTTTCTGTACCATGCTTCCTCCTTCCCATGTTCCGGCAGAAAAGAAAGCATGTCTCCCACAAATGCACGTTTCAGTTTCTGCCGTATCTTCTGTTGTCAGTATATAAGAAAAATTCGACAGAAACTGTCCTGAACGTGCGGAATGCACATCTGTTAGAATTTCTCCGATGGATTTATTGTATAGAATTATGTTGCAAATGTCAATGGAACTTACGAACGAAATACCGTCAATGTCGCGTCTGCCGCGCAATTTTACCCGCGGGGCAGACTGGCGGCACACGGTAACCCATATATTTTCACAGCCTCATCAGCTCCCCCGCGATCCGTTCCGCCCCCAGACCGTCCGTCACCCGCGCAAGCCTGCCCGCCATGCGCTCTCTCAGTGCAGCGTCAGACACAAGTCTTTTCAATCCCTCGCAGACCGCTCCGATACAGGCCTCTCTGTCCTGCCTGATATCCCCGGCGAAGAGCATCCGCTCTTCCTCCTCAAAAAACTCCCTGTCATAGCGCTGGTTGTCCGCCGACTGGAAAAATACGGTGGGAACCTGCATGGCGCACAGCTCAAACAGCATCGTCCCCGCCGCGGAAGCCGCCGCGTCGCAGTCCGCCATCAACCCTGCCATATCAAGACAGGGCCGGTAAACTTTCACATTTTCACAGGTCTTTGCAAACGCCTCAATGGCATCACCCTGCGGATGGTACGCACCCACCACCACATGAAAAACAACCGTTTTCAGCTCCTGCATCTGCACCACCCGCTGTAAAATACCGGAAATGGCATTTTCCGCATCCCCGCCGCCGCTGGCAAGAAGCACGGAAAAATGCGTTTTCTCCTCCTGCGCATCCCCGATCCTGGTCATGCCAAACTCCTCCCGCAAAGGCACATAATCCGTCCCCAGAAGCAGCTTTGCCTTACCGTCATAAGTCTCCGCATAGGGAAAACGGGTGTGATACGCATTATAATTAATCAGCGCGTCCACGGGATAAACCTGCTCAAAGCAATCATCTATACAGGCCAGCTTCACAAACGCCCGAAGTTCCTCAAAATAAGCGGGCTGCGCCTGATAAGAGTCCACCAGAAGCGTTTTGATTCCTGCCAGTTTCAGAACTTCACGCAGTACCGGCAGCTCCTCCTCCATACGGTCCCACCGCGTATGCAGGCAGACATGTTCCATCCCCGCCTGATCGAGCATGTCATCCGCCTGTCCGTCCGCCGTGATAAACAATACCTGACCGCCCGTTTTTATAATCTGCTGCGCTATGGTAATGCATCGCATTATATGCCCCGCAGCCACCGTCTCGTTGGCGTCCGCGCGAATACCGATTACAGGCTGTTCTTCATACAGGGCAAGCGTCTCAGCCACCTGCTCCATCTGCACCGGACCGTAACGCTGATCGATTGGCAGCGCCAGCATATGCTCAAAAATATACGTCTCGTTCCCTCCCAGCGCTTCCCTGTTCTCCTCTCCCACCGGCCACAATACCGGAGCATAAACACCGTGTTGGGCCAGAAACCGCTGTAAGCTGTCCCGCTCCTTCGCATAAACCGGCAGGTACAGAGGCGCCTGCGCCTCTCCTCTGAGAAGCACCGGCCAGAGCCTTTTCATGCCGCATATGCGGTCATACAGCGCATCGTAGTTTTCCGCCCTTTGCCGGCGCGCCTCCTCCTCGTTCACCCTGGAAAGAATCTCCGCAGATATATGAGAAATGCGCCTTACACCCTGATAGCAGTCAAGTTCATTCTCCAGCGCACGGTTTCGTTTGAGATACTCTGCCTTGCCAGACAGCCATCCCGCTGTCAGCGCGCCGCCCGGCCTTCGCTCCTTTTCCCGCAGATACTCCCATTTCCGGACAAGGGGAGCCATCCTCTCTCTGCCATACGCCTCCCCTGACTCCGCCACATCCTCCGCCAAAACCAGATCGGAAGCCACAAACCCGCCGTCGGGAACCGCATACCATTTCCGCAGGCTTCCCACCACAAAATCGGCGTCCTTACCCGCCTGATCCAGATAATAGGACTGTGTCACATCCTCCATCACCAGAATGCCTCTTTTTCTGAGGGCGGCAAGCTGCCCGCGCAGTCCCGCACAGGTATCCGCCCCGTAATAGGGGTGGATGAAAATAAGACCGGCATCATGCGCAAACGCCAGACGAAACAGCTCCTCTCCGGCCGTCTCCAAATCCCTGTTCACCGGATAGAAAACCAGCTTCCAGCCCCTGTGCCGGAAGGGCAGGAAAACACAGTCGCACATATAGGCCGGCATCAGACAGCATTTCGACACATCCGGCTTTTCCCGTTCCAGACTGATCAGAGCAAGCTCAATTGCCTCCCTGCCCGAAGCCGTAAAGCAGATTTCCTTTTTTCCGTACTGATCCGTCCGGGCAAGATGAAGCGCGCCCGTTTCCCCGTCCGTTTTCACCGCAACAGGATTTATTTCAAAGATACTTCCGATTTCCATAAGCATTCCTCCGCCCGATGCACGTTTCCCTTATCGTGTTCACCCGTGTCTCTTCCTGAAGTGCCGATACGCCCACAACAGCTTATAATATGCCATAAACCACAGCGTCGATTTCATTTGCATACGAATCAGTTTTTTCTCTTCCTCATGGGTCCGTTCGATGTAGTAAGGGTTTTCCTGAAAATCCGGAAAACGGCAGCGCATCTCCTCCCCCAGCTTCTTTACAAACCGGTACTTTGTCCGCTTTACACCAGCCATATAAGTAAACAGCGTATTCACATAAAAGAGCAGGGTAAAGCTGTACTCCAGCTCCGGCCGGTACTTATCCAGAAAATCATGCCGCACGGCCTCCTTTAACATCAGCCTGCCGGCCTCGCAGCGGTCCTCACACCGCTTCTCCGAAATGGTATGCACGGTGGAAGATTCATGCTGATAATAATAATACAGCGGTTCCCCGATATACTCGAAATGTCTGGCCAGCACCAGATAAGAATTTCCAAGGGCATTGTCCTCATAAAAGATATGCTCCGGGAACCAGAGTGCATGATCCACGATCATGGAGCGGCGGAATATCTTTACCACAAGGCTGCCGCCGTCCAGAATCAGGCTCCGCCTCTTCTCATCATCAAGAACCCCCGCCTGACTGCTCTTATTGTTATGCACCACCTGCCCCACTTTCATGGAATGTTCCGAAGTCAGAGAATAGTCGCATCCCACAAGATCGGCTCCCGTGCTTTCCGCCCGTCCGATCAGGCGTTCGTACATGTCGGGCGTAATCCAGTCGTCGCTGTCGATAAACCCGATCCACTCTCCCTGCGCCCTCTTTAAGCCCTCATTTTTCGCACCGCCCTGATGTTTATTCTCTTCCAGATGCAGCGCACGGAACTTATCGGGAAAACGTTTCTCGTAGCTTTTCAGTATCTCCCACGACTCATCGGTGGAGCAGTCGTCCACCGCAATGATTTCATAGTCTCCGACGGTCTGCGCCACAAGCGAATCCAGACAATATTCCAGTTTTTTGTCCGCCGCCATATTGTAGACCGGCACAATGATACTAAGTTTCATCCGCTTCTGTCAGCTCCTCCCACAACATAATCCACCCGCACGGAGAATACTTTTTATGCATTCTCCCGCGCAAAACTCAGTGCTCCCCGGCATCCTCTCCAATGGCGGCACGTCTTTTAGAAGCACGTTTCACGAAACAGTACAAAACCGTAAGCGCGGAAATCACATCCGCAGCGACAAATCCCCATACCGGCCCGTAGCGCACATAAATCCGATGCTCCGCGCCGTCTCCTTTTGTATAAAACCGCATCCGTCCGCCGTCACCCCGCTCGATCTTCACGGGCTGCCCAAGCTCATCCTGCGCCCGGTATCCGAGATAATTCTGCATGGGCAGCTCCAGATACGCCTCAGAGGAAACCGCCGTGTAGGACACAGCCGCCTTCGTCCCCTCCTTTTTATAGTCACGCACGGACACATCGCCGATATCCGACAAAACCACACTGGTGGTCAGTTTGTCATCCGTGGCATCCATCAGCCGCCATTCATGGGGATAAAACAGACCCACGCTTGTGCCCAGCTTCGTCTCATGCCCCTTGGATGCCACCGACTGCGCGTCCTTATAGGGCACATGGTTGTTGTCTGTGGGCACGGTGACGATAATCAGAAGATTCAGTCCCACCAGCATCGCGGCTGTCACATTCCGGTACGGTTTCAAAAATCCCGAACCGGCAAGGCCGGCCGCCCCCACAAAGACAAAGCAGGCGGATGCCGGACCGAGAAAACGCCAGGGAAACTGCAGCATCGTAGCGATATTGTAAAAAAGACCGTTCGCCATAAGCGCCCTGCTCGGAAAATACCCTGTCGTCAGAAACACAAGTATGCCGCCAAGTACGAAAAGGTAAAGCGTATAGCCGTCCGTCCCGCTGACCCGCCCGCGCTTTTCACACAAAAGATAAATGACACCGATCCCCACACAGCCAAGAAGGGCGAGTCCCAGCGAAAAATACTGCTTATTATACAAGCTTATGGACTGCGTCATGTTGGAGAGATTGATGGACTGCTCGTAGTAACCGCTCCACCGCAAAACCTCCTTGTCCAGCTCCTCATTGTAGTAATAGTACAAAAACGGCACCACATACCACATATTTAGCAAAACGGTAAACACCGCCGCCCTGACAAGCTCCACATGCCGCTTCTCCCTCACGATGCGCACACAGTACAAAAGCACGGTAACCGCGCAGACCGCCGCCACATAAGTCACACTTAAGATATGGCTTTGCAGTGCACCGGAAAATCCGATGACCAGAAAATACCACTTTTTCCGGTCCCCCATCACGATATGATAAAGTCCCGCAATCACCATCGGCCAGAACACCAGCGCCAGCAGTTCTCCCAGATCCCCTCTGGAGAGCATGTTGGTAAACCGGTAGGGCATCAGCGTATAGAGCACCACCGCCAAAAGCACGCTGCGTCTGGATTTCACCATGGACTTCACCGCCGCATAGGCGCAGACCGCCGCGCCCAAATTCGACAGGAAAAGCAGTACCTTGTACGAAAAGGCCAGTGACACCCTGCATATCCGTAAAAAAGCGCCTATGTATAAAAACAGATAGGGATACATGGCGTTCATATAGCCATTATTCTGCAATCCTTCCGGCAGAATATTGACAGGAATCACCTGACCGTCGAGAATACCGTCCTTAAGTCCCTCCAATCTGGCCAGATGATAGCAGAGATCATCCGCATTGTACAAATACGTGTGCATGATGGGGGTGGTGGCAAGAAGCGTCACTCCCAGAATCACACTGGCGTCCACAAGCCCTTCCCCGGAAATCCTCCTGCCGCTTCTCAGATACAGCCAGAGAGCAAGGTGCAGAAGCAGAAAAACCGCAATGATAAAGTAAGTGTCCGTGTAAAAAAGCGTGTGGGGCGTGATGGAAAATTGCTTAAGGGTGAGCGTACCGCTCCCGCTGTAGTTGATGCGAAACTGTAGTTCCTTCGCGTCTCTGGCCAGCGCAAAATCCGCCGTCAGCTCCTTTTTGTCAGGTTCAATCGGCCAGGCGGCAATCTTGTTGTTCTGCTCCCACAGTTCTAACACGCTGTCCTTCTGGTCGACGCTGTAGCTCATGGCTACCGTATAGCCGCCTCTGTTCATAACATAGGCCGGCGTACTCGCCACCGAACTGTATCCCGCCAGAATATCCCCAAGCGTCCGCAGGTCCTCCGAGTCAATTAATCCAGCGGCATTTTTGATTACCAGCGCATTCTCCGTATTAATCAGCCCCATGGTATGCTGCAGCTCGATCCCGTCGTAGACGATGGGCTGCTTTCCCTCGTCCCCCAGCCATAAAAGCACGATAAACAGCGCCGCCAGCGACACATATATAATTTTTGCTTTCAATGATATTTCTTCTGTCATTTTTCCCTGTGTTCCTTCGTTTTTCCGTGTGGACTCCAAACCGCGAAAATCTCTGTGACGCCTTTTTACGCGTTCTCTACGGCATAGTAAGCCGTAATCTTTCTCACCGCCGCTATCACGCTCTCCACATCCCCGTCGCTCATCGCATAGTAAAGAGGCAGGGAGATAATCTCCTCATAGAGTTTCTCCGCATTGGGACAAAGCCCCCGCCTGTACCCCAGTTTTTCATAATAGGGGAAATAGTACGTCGGTATGTAATGCACGTTGCAGCACACGTTTTCCGCCGCCAGCGCCTCGAAAAATGCTTTCCTGTCAATGCGCAGTTTTTCCGGCACCAGACGCAGAATATACAGATGCCTCGTTGTATCTGACTCCGGAATCTCACGCTGGACAAAAAGCGCGGGCATCCCTGAAAACGCCTCGTCATACCGCTTCACAATTTCTTTTCTGCGGCGGCTGAACATGGGCAGCTTGTCAAGCTGGCTGATAATCAGCGCCGCCTGCATGTCGGTTATGCGGTAATTATAGCCGGGCGCGATCTGCTCATAGTACCACGCTCCGTCCGGCTCATGCTCCATCAGGCTTTCGTCTCTCGTAATGCCGTGCGACCGGAAAAGCAGTAATTTTTTATAGTAATCCTCATTGTTCGTCAGCACCGCGCCGCCCTCGCCGCCGGTTACCGTCTTCACGGGATGAAAGCTAAACGTGGTCATATCGGACAGGGAACCGTTTGGCTGCCCCTTATATTTCGTGCCGATCACATGGGCGCCGTCCTCGATCAGAACCAGCCCGTGCTTTTTGCAGATCTCTCTCAGGGGATCAAGGGCCACGGACTGACCCGTATAGTCAACGGCAACTACCGCTTTCGTGGCAGGTGTGACGGCCGCTTCCACTTTCTCCGGATCAATATTGTAAGTTTCGGGATCAATGTCCGCAAAGACAGGTCTTGCCCCGCAGTAGAGCGCACAGTTCGCGGAAGCCGCAAAGGTGACAGGCGTGGTGATAACCTCGTCCCCCTCCTTCACGCCTGCTGCCATCGCCGCCATATGCAGCGCTGCCGTGCCGTTTGCACAGGCCACCGCATACTTTGCCCCGGTCAGCCGGCAGAGCTTTTCCTCCAATTCTTCAATCTTCGGCCCGCAGGTCAGGTAATCGCTTTTCATGACCTCCACCACAGCCCGAATATCCGCCTCGTCTATATATTGATGCCCGTAATAAACAGGTGTCTCCCTGACGGGCTTTCCGCCCTCTATCGCCGGTTTTTCCATGTGTCATCCTCCGTCCGGTTTTCCCTCTGCGAAACGAGGGACACGCATTTCCACACATGTCCCTCCCATTTCCGCTCTATTTTTCCAGTTCTACCCCTTTTAACAGCGCGCGGATATCATCCACGCCAAGCCACTCGGTATTGTTGTCGGAGCTGTAATGAAAGCCCTCCGCCACCTTCCTGCCCGAAAGATCCGGCTGCTGTCTGTTGTTCCATGTCATCTGCGGATAGACGATAAAATGCTTGTCATATTCGTAGGTGGTCGCCGAATCCTCAGTCGTCACCATGATCTCATGCAGTTTCTCCCCCGGTCTGATACCGGTTTCCTTTATTTTGCACCCTGGCAGCATCGCCTCGGCCAGATCCGTAATCTTAAAGGAAGGAATCTTGCTGATAAAGGTTTCCCCGCCGTTGGCCTCCGCAAGCGCCTTGATCACCAGCTCCACGCCCTGCGTCAGGCTGATCCAGAACCGGGTCATGCGCAGATCCGTAATGGGAAGCTCTTTCGCCCCTTCCTGTATCAGCTTATGGAAGAAGGGAATGACGGACCCCCGGCTTCCCGCCACGTTTCCGTATCTGACGATGGAGAAATTGATATCCTTCGTGCCCACATAAGCGTTGGCCGCCACAAAGAGCTTGTCCGAGACAAGCTTGGTGCCGCCGTAAAGGTTTACCGGATTCACCGCTTTGTCCGTAGACAGCGCCACCACCTTGCGCACGCCCGTGTCAAGCGCCGCGTCGATCACGTTCATGGCGCCGTGGATATTGGTCTTAATGGCTTCGTTGGGATTATATTCGCAGGCAGGCACCTGCTTTAAAGCCGCCGCGTGGATGATGTAGTCCACCCCTTCGCAGGCGCGTTTCAAACGCTCCATATCGCGCACGTCGCCGATGAAAAACCGCAGCTTTTCCTCGTGCTCCTTAAACTCGTTTGCCATCATCCACTGCTTAAACTCATCCCTCGAATAGATGATAATTTTTTTCGGTTCATAGTGGGACAGCACGTATCTGGTAAAGCACTTTCCGAAAGATCCCGTACCCCCGGTTATCAGTATGGTTTTATCTTTTAACATAACTCTCCTTCCTGTTTCCCGCCTTAACCGCCATATCACAGCTATGCCGCAGACGAACAAGTTCGTCTCGGAGAATGCCGCTTTTCGGGCATTCTCTTGAGTGAAACATAGAACTTCCAAGTCAGCTATGCTGACTTTGCGAAGCAGCCTCTGCTGCTAAGCTTTAGAAGTTCTTTTCACTCTATGCCTAGCGCACGAAACGCCTTCTCATACGGCGCCCTGCAAAGCCCTTTTTCCGTAATAATGCCTGTAATCAGAGAATGATCCGTCACATCGAAAGCAGGATTATATACCTTTACGCCCTCCGGCGCCATCCGCTCCTTGTACCACATCTCGGTAACCTCCGACGCCTCCCGCTCTTCAATGGGAATCTGATCCCCCGCCGCAAGCGACATGTCTATGGTCGAGCCTGGCGCGCACACATAGAAAGGAATCCCGTAATGCTTCGCCAGCACGGCCACCCCCGAAGTGCCGATTTTATTAGCGGTATCGCCGTTTGCCGCCACCCTGTCACAGCCCACAAATATCAGATCCACAAGACCGCTCTTCATCACGGTGGAGGCCATGTTGTCGCAGATCAAAGTCGTGTCGATACCCGCGCCGTGCAACTCAAAGGCCGTCAGTCTGGCTCCCTGCAGCAAAGGTCTCGTCTCGTCACAGTATACCCGGAAGTCCGTCATTCCATGCTCCAGCGCCACATACATGGGCGCCGTGGCCGTCCCGTATTTCGCCGTGGCCAGCGTCCCCGCATTGCAGTGGGTCAGAATCCCGTTCCCGGGCTTCATCAGGCCGAAGCCAATCTCCCCGATGCTGCGGCTGATCGCCACATCCTCATCCCTGATGGCCTGGGCCTCCACAAAGAGACATTCCTTAATCTCATCCACCGGTCTGCCCGCCTGCGCCAACAGGACGCGCTCCATCCGGTCTAACGCCCAGAACAGATTGACAGCCGTCGGGCGCGAAGAAGCCAGCACTTTTTTCTGCTCCCGAAACGCCGCAAGAAAAGCCTCGTAATCCTGCGTTTCGATCCGGGAAGCGGTAAGCGCGATCCCGTAAGCGGCACAGACGCCAATCGCCGGCGCGCCCCTGACGCGGAGAAACCGGATCGCCTCATATATCTCTTCTAACTTTTCAATCCGCAGCACCTTTATCGTGCCGGGCAGCAGCGTCTGGTCCAATATTTCCAGACAGCTCCTGTCCTCAGAGAGACGGACTGTGTCCAATTTTAATGCATCCATATCTGCTCCTCTGTATTTGTCAATCAGCACACGCCATTCGCAAAATCGCATCTTCGATGCTCTCCGCTGTTTCACAGCTTCTTTTGCTCATAAACAGGCGTTCCCTCAGAGAATCATCCGCCTGTCAAATTCGTGCAAGCCCGATTTGCCAGTCAAACGATTCTCTGGCTGAACTGGCAATACCTACATTATAGGCAGTTTCCACGGGTGTGTCAACGTATTTCCCCCTGCGCCTCCCACTCGTCCCGGGGTACGGCCACCAGCGACTTTTTCCGGAAAAACAACGCCATTTTCTGGTTCGTCCACTCATCCTTGTCAAGCGTAACGGGCAAATGCACAAGCGGCTCCTGTTCCCCCACGATAAAGGGCACCACCGCATCCTCCACACTCTCATCCGTTAAAATTCCGGTCAGCTCATCCATCTGCTCCTTGTAGACCGCCGCCCTCCCCGTCCGGATATAGTAATAGCACACATAGTCCGTGCTGTTTTTCAGATCCGCGCGGCACACGCCGAGAATCAGAAACGCCGCCGCAAATCCCGCACCGTACACCGGCAGACGCAAACGCGCTCCCGCACCCCCGCTTTTTTCGCAAATCCATCCGATCCCGTAAAGAAGACTTCCAAACAGCGCAAATAAAAACACCTGGAAAATGGTATTGGGAACGCCCACGGAAACGGACCCGTCAGAGACCGAGCCGCCCACGAACAGCACCGGCCAGTAGACCGCGCAGTATATCCCCCAGAAGCACAAAATCACCGGCACGGGACAGGGAAAATGCAGGTGCCGCTCAGGGACCTTCTCCCGCAGTATGTCCCACATAAAGACCGCCGTCACAATCATAGCCGCTGCCGCCACGGGATAATCTCCAAAAGACTCCCAAATCCCCCGCGTTCCCTGCGCCAGTGCCTCGCCCGCCGCCTGTATCATCCCCGCCGCCGTAACGTGATACCCGGAACCGCCCCGCACCGCATTGCCGGGCGCAAGGGCGCTGACCAAAAGCCCTGCCGCCTCCAGCGCCATCGGAAGCAGCATGAAAAGCACTTTGCGGCTGTGGCGGAAAAACAATATCACAAACAGGAAAAACAAGCCAAGCCCGAAAATCGCCGTCAGATAATTGGAGCCGCCAAGAAGCGTCATCCAAAGAGACGCCAGAACAATGTCCCGTTTCCGCAAATCCAGCACATAACGGATAAAACAGGCGCCGGCAAGCATGACAAGCACAAACGGAACCGTATAGTGCGCCGCCCCGTTATACCAGAAAATCGCCGAGGTCTGATAAGGCACAAACTGAATCAGCGTAAGCAAAAGCACCGCGTCCAGCAGCAGAAAGTCCCTTTTTGACATATGCAGAAGCCGCACCAGCAGACAGTAGAGAAAGTCAGAAACGCCGCCGATGAGAAGTCCCGTCATCAAAACGGGGACAATCCAGTATGCATCATGGGAAAAAACTTCCGGCTGTAAGGAAAACAGGAAAACGGAAAACCATGTTCCCTGCCACGAGAAGTAATATTTCTTCACGCTCGCAAACGCCGCCTGCAACACCCGCCACACCGAATGCGTATCCACCCACGCCAGATGGGTCAGAAGGCCGAAAGACCAGTCATCCCCCGATGCCCTGTCCACGCCCGCCAACGCCAGAACAGGCACCAGACTTAAAACAAAAACGAGCACCGCCGCCCATGTCAGAGGCGCTCTGCTCTTTCCCGTCTCTATAAGATCTATCCTGATTTTCTTCATTCCGTCAAATCCCCCGCGTTTCACCGGACTCCCCCGTCACCGCAGTAATACCATTCGGTGCAGTACTTATGGGAAAACTGCAGATAACCCTCCGACAGCTTCCCGTTTCCGGAAAGAACCCTCATACGCTGCGCCGCCTCTTCCTCCGCGTCGTCATACAGGGGAAGATAAACCACCACCGCGTCCGCCTCCGCAATCGCCGGTTCTGTGACCGGCTCCCCGCCTGCCGCACTGACAAAGTACACCCTGTCATATTCCATCAGCTCATCCGCCACGGCCCAGATGCACCATTCCTCCCCGGGTTTATAGATATAAACCGCCGGCGTCTGCGCCGCCGCCCGCTCTCTGGCAAGAGCCACCGCTTCGCCGGACTCCGGATAGAGAAACACCACATCCGCCCGCACATAGCTCATCCCAACGACAGCCACACAAAAAAACGCCGCCACACAAGCCATCCTCTTTCCATTTCCGACAGCAAAGGCAGAAAACGGCCCGCCGTCCCCCGACGCTTCCCCTGCCCCGGAGAGCAGACCCGGAAGAAAGGACGCGCCAAGGAGCAATAACAGCGCTGCAATCCCGTAAACCGGAAGCTGGTAGCGGTTGGAAGTATCACCCAGCAAAAGCGCCGTCTTAGACACTGCCAGAAAATAGCCGGATACCGTAAAGAGCAGCATATAAAAAGGCGCCCTGCCGGAACCCGGCCGCTCTCCACGCTGCCTGCTCCCCGCATTTTCCGCCGCCTGCGCGTGCGCCCGGCGCCGTTTCGACAGCTTCCCCATGCAGCCTGCAAACGCCGCCGCTGCGAGAAACAGAAGAGTCAGCCCAAGCAGCCCGCCGAACACATACCGGTTCATCAGATCCCAGAAAAAACGAAGGCGCTCAAAGGTATTTGACAGATGAAAAAAATTCTCCGTCGCCTGCGCGCCACGCTGCCCCTTAAACATCTGTCCGGGAAACGCCGGATAGGTCAAATACGCCAGCACAAACGCAAATCCCTGAAAAACACCGTACCGCAGACAGTTTCCGATCCCCCTGTCCCGCCATAACAGCCATACACAAAAAGAAACAGCCAGAAAGAACAGAAAAATAAAATAGTAATACTGTGTCAAAAACCCCACATAAGTCACCGCCGCCATGGCAAACAGTGTACCAAAAGAAATCCTGCTTCCGCGCTGCCAGAGGCTGCCCTGCAGTCTCTGTACGGCCCGCACATGCAAAACCGCGCAGAGCAGCACAAACGTCGTCAGCATCTCATACATCCGGATAAACACCACGCCGCTCATGGCCGCCGGACTAAATCCGTACAAAAAAGTCACGAGAAGAGGCAGGTACTTATCCCTTCCCGCGGTTAACCGGGACAAATATGTCAGCAAAATCAGATTGATGCCGTGAAAAAAGAGATTGACCGACAATCCGGTCCACTTCGAGAACACATCCGGCGTCAGGGAAGCCACCGTATGAAACACCCAGTAATACATGGGCGGATGCACGTCCCAGGACTGCACCTGTTTAACCAGACCGTACCGGAACCGCTCCTCCGGCCGCACCACAAACTCGTCCCGGTACGCATCCCGCTCCATCCACGCCCCGTCTTCCACATAAAATCCGTTTGTCCGCGCAGTGGAATAATAGGTGTAAAACTCGTCCTCATGGAATCCCTGTTTTCTTGTGCAGAACCAGAACGCCGCCGTCATCTGCAAAATCCAGAGAACGACGAAACATATCACATATTTTGTTTTCTCTCTGCTTTCCTTCCGCTCTCCCATACCCTTTTTCCTGTTTTCACCGTCCGCCGCATCTGCCCTGTTTCATCTGATGCGATCTAGCGCCGCCCCGCCTTCTCCCTAAACTTCATTTTTGCTGCGTGCACGCCCCTGACCGTTTTTGGCGCCGCTGTAAGCAGCAGCAGATATGCTCTGTTTTTCCCCGTCAGATAGGGATTTTTTATGGTATCGCCCACATGCCGCCGCAGATACTGTTTCACCTGCTGATAAAATGCGTTGTTTCCGTTCATCTGCGAAAGCGGCACATGCAGCATATAGTCCAGTCTCTGATAGAGATTAAAGCGCACCGCGTACCCGTGCAAAGCGGGGTATTTCCGATCCACAAGCGCCTGCACCTTGTCTGCGTTTTCCACAATATCCAGAAACACCCGTGAGAAGCTGTCCTTCGTCCGCTTTCTGGTGGTACTCTCCTGCCTGCACACCACATGGTAACCCTGTCGGGGCAAAATCCCGATGCCGGAAATCTCCTGCAAAATGTCTAAAAGCAGACGGAAATCCTCGTTCAGCTCGCCTTCCGGAAACCGGTGCTTTTCAAAGATCTCCCGCGGAAACAGCTTCGTACAAAAGGAGCTGTCCCCACGGTGTAAAAGAAGCTCCCGTATAAAGGTTTCCGCGTCACAAAACCGCTCTTTTTCCGGCGGCACACAGACGTCCGGCATCCGCCTTCCCTCCTCGTCCACCTCGTCTCTGGATATCTGCGCCACAGGGTACTTCCCCCGCTCCAGCGCAAGAGCCAGCTCCTCATACACACAGGAGTCGATATAATCGTCGCTGTCCACGAACCCGATATAATCTCCGGACGCCAGCGAAAGTCCCGCATTTCTGGCGGAAGAAGCGCCTCCGTTTTCCTTATGGCGAACGACAATGCGCCTGTCATCCGCCGCCAGCCGCTCACACAGCCGGTCCGTTCCGTCCGTGGAGCCGTCGTCGATCAAAAGGATCTCCAGATTTTTGTATGTCTGGGCACAGAGGGAACGCACACACCGTTCCAGACATTCTATGGAATTGTAAACCGGCACGATCACGCTGATCTTTTTCGACATGCTCTTCCTTTCCGCTTCTCTTCCTGTGTCACGGTTCCTCCTTTGGCCGGGCCGTAACCGCACACCATGCTGCGCCCCTTCTAATGATACAGCACACCAGACCTGTCAGGCTTTATAACGGGAGCTTCGCTCAGCGGCCCTTCCGCCTCCGGACAGATCCTTCCCCGCCTCATGCCGTCCACAAACCGAAGGAGGGCGGATGCCGCGTGCTCCGCATTCCAGGTATCACGGATCGTCTCGTAGGCGGCCCGTCCCATACCCTTTCTCTCCTCCCAGTTTTCAAAAAGATCCAGCACCAGCGCCTCCATGTTCTCATAGCGGCCGCCTGAATAAAGCAGACCGTTTTCCCCGTGCCGGATCAGATAGGGAGCCGCCCCCACACGGGCGTCAACCACCTCCACACAGCCGCTGTTCATGCCCTCGTTGACCACCGCACCCCAGCCCTCCAAATGGTTGCTGGTAAAGAGATGGATATGACACCGCTCCATCACGTCCCGCACCTGCTCCGGTTTCGTATACCCGTAAAACAAAAACGCCTCTGAAAGTCCTTCCCGCTGCACCTCTTCTTTTACCACGGGCATCAGCTCGCCGTTTCCCAGCATATGCATACGGAAAGCATAGCCCCTCTCATGCAGCGTTTTGCCAAGCCGCACCGCATATTCCGGATGCTTTAAAGGAATGAACCGTCCTGCCCAGACGATCTCAAGCGCCCCCTCTTTCGGCTTCATCGCCGCAAACGTCTCCTCGTCATACGTCCGCAGCGCGGTAAAATACCCCCACTTAAAAAGCTTGCCGGGATATGCGCCGATCAGATGGAAGTCCGACGCCGCATACGCGCCCGCGCAGAGCATACAGATATTTTGTTTCCGGTACCGGATATGCTCCCGGTACTTCGCGGCAAGCCCTCTCGGCGACACCGCTTTCCACTGTCCCTCCCGGTACAGCCGCTCGCTCACGCGAAGCGTGGTCCTGCCCGACTGCAGTCTCGGCGTCACGATATCCTCCCTGCCCGTCCAGCCAAAAAGCACCACATCGCTCTCCATAATCCGTTTCAGACACTCGTATTCGTCCTTGTAAAGACACATGACATAAGGTATTTCGTTCACATCAACGCTCCACCCCATCTCCACGCGCTCCGTCTCCATAGGCATCGTCTGGATAAAGACAAACCCCTTCCCCAGCCGCTTATACAGCGCCTCACAGAAGGGAAGCTGATGATGGTTGATGTAGTTTGATACAAAAGTAAATGTCATTCCGCCATCTCCCTGTAAATATGCATCAGCCGGTAATAGTTCTGATCCGCGTCATGGTTCACCCGCGCGTGCTTTCTCGCATTGTCGGAGAGCCGGTCCACGATCGCCTCCTTGGTAAACACCTCAATAATGCTGTCCGCCAGCGCATCCACATCCCCGGGCGGATAGAGGAACCCGTCCCCGCCGTCTGTCAGAATGTTATGTATGCCACCCACGTTGGCCGCCACACAGGGCACGCCCAAAAGCATCGCCTCACCGACGGAATTGGGAGAGTTTTCCAGAACGGAAGGGCAGACGAATACCTGACAGCTTAAATACTGTCTCTTCATCTCCTCCGCGTCAATCCGCCCGAGCATATTTATCTTTTCCTCCAGTTGATTTTCCCGGATCAGCTTTTTTAAATATTTTCCGTATGCGGGGAGCTTCAACACTTCCTTCCACGTCTCCGCCTTCAGAATATCCGCGCCCGCCACATAAACTTCCGCGTCCGGAAACTGCTCCAGAATCTTCGGCATCGCCTGCAGCAGATAGTGGAAACCCTTGAGCGGATAATCCCCCTGACTCAGAAAAATCCGATGGGTCTGGCAGTTATTCTTATTCCATCTGTCCCGATAGAACACGCTGCGCAGCGTCTCGTTTAAAAAATGATAGGTGGCATCCGGGTTCATCTTCGCCGTCTCCGCGCGGTCAAAATCCGTGCGGCCCGCTATATGCCCCACCCGTTTAATAGCCTCGATCTCGTACTCTCCCCGTTTCTCGAATTTCTTCTGCTGCTGCCTGATGCTGTCCTTCCTGATTCTGTCGCGGAAAGTGCTCTGCCTTTGTACCTTCACCGGAAGATCCGCCATATATACCTTTGCAATCGCGGAAACAAGCCCCTGAATGCCGATCAGCGTCCGCTCCGGCCTGTCAAACACCTTGATCGACGCCAGCGCATGGGGAAATTCCGTGCCGAACACATGCAGGATATCCGGCTCAAAATCATTGATGATCAGCTCAAAATGCTTTTCCAGAGCCATGTCGTAGCGCTCCGGCGCAGTCAGATCCTCCACAAAGCCGTAACAATGACAGGAAATATTCTCACCCAAAGGCATCATCCGGTCAAAATTTCCCAAAGATTCCTCCACCGGGAACGCAATGCCCAGCTCAATACGGTTTCTCTCCTGCTCCATCACCACCCGGTCCAACAGCCCGGAAAGCCACCCCTCCCTGTTGCTGCAAGGAAGATTTAATCTCTTGGCGATGGCCGGCAGCATAATATTGCACACCCACAAAACCTTCATCTGATCGTACCTCCGTATTCCTTCTCACTTTACGCATCTTTTACGGCGGGCGGCTCAAACCTGCCGCTGTCCTTTGCCCTGTGTCTTTCCATACAGTCCCGCCTTTAGTTTCTGATAGACGCCCGCCGTCGCCTCATGGGACGAAAGAAAAGTCCGAAGCGGCGCAAGCGTCAAAAGCATAACCGTCCTGTACTTGAGAATCTGCCCGCAGCTCATATATTTTTTCACAATATACGCATGTTCTGCGGCAGATCGTTTCCTGTTCTCCCGATCTTCCGAAAAGCCCTCTCCCTCGTAGGAGGCCACAGTCAAAGGCATATAAACCATGGCTGCACGCGCCCGATAATAGCACCAGAGAAAATGCTCATAATCCGCCCGGACTCTGTAGCATGTCCGGAATCCCCTCTTCACGAGAAGTCGTCTGTCGTAAAAGCAGGCCTGATGGCAGGGCACATTGCGATAGCAGGCAAAGTCGTCTATCACAGGATTCGACGCCACATACGCACCCGTGGCCCGCTCCGTGATATTGCCGTAAAAAACCATCGGCCTTATGTGTTTTTTCACGCCGCCGCAGCTGTCCGCCGCCTTCCCGTTCTCCCGCTCCCCCCAGTCTGTCCCGGAAACCGGAAGCCCGCCGTGCTCCGCTATCGTCCCCTTTACTCTGGCAAGCACCCCGTCATCCGCAAAGTAATCGCCACAGTTTAGAAAAAACAGATATTTTCCCGCCGCATGGGAAACCGCCCGGTTCATGGCGTCGTAAATCCCCTCGTCCCGCTCTCTGAAAATCCTTAAATCTGCCCCTGCGGACAACTGCTCCACCGAGCCGTCCGTGGAAAGGCCGTCCTGCACGATGATCTCATAGTCCGTCTCCGTCTGCCGCCGGATGCTCGCGATTGTTTTCTGTAGTTTTTCGCCTGCGTTATAGCAGACTACGATGATGCTGAAAGTCATATTTTTTATCCTCGATGCTCCCTTTTGCTCATGATCGGCCTCTCACCCTGTAGATATATACCGCGCCTACGTCACGTCTGACAAAATGGGAACCATTTCATGGAAGAAGAAGGTCTTGTAGGGCAGGATGAGCACGCCGTCGTTGGTGCCTTTTTTCAAATACATGGCGAAGTACGCCACAGCCGCCAGAAGAATGCCCGCCCGGAACAGCCGCCGCCATTTTTTATCCGGCACCGCTTTTAAAAGCATCGGCAAAAACAGGATCTGGCTTACCATCAGGTAATACCCGATCCGCGAGATAATGGGCAGAAAGGAGCAGAACACGTAGAGAACGAGGGCGCCCAGATTTAAATAAGTGTAAAACCGGAAACGACGGTTCCACGCCCTTTCTTCCTCTATATTCATGCCACCTTTTTCGCCGTTTATGCCTGTCCCGTCTGCTCTTTCCTTTTTTGCGGCATAAACAGGTTTCGCGGTTCTGTCTGCGGCACTTTCGCCATTTTTTCTGCTGTCCTGCCGCCGCATCAGATACACAATTCCCGCAAAGAAAAGAACCGCCGCGCACCGGAGTATGCTGATGTAACTTGTGCCGCCCTCCAGATACTCCGTATCCTCATAAGTCGGATAGAGAAAAACCACCAGTTTCAGATAAAAATCCTGCAAAAACAAAAATGTACTGCAAAAAGCCGCTGCTATGGCAAGCTGCCATTTTTTCCATGACAGGGACGCCAGAAAATAGAGCGGAATCACTACCAGAAGCGACTTGTGGAAAGCCGCGCCCAAAAACACCAGAACCACAAATCTGCCCCACTGCTTCCGAAGCACAAACTTCATCGAGTAGAGCGCGAGGGCAAGCGCCAGATAATAGCGCACCGTGCTGAATGTCTGGAAATAATAGCCGAGCGTCATAAAGAGGAAAAAAGTCAGCCCGAACTCGTCGCTCTGCTCATACATGGCCAGCAGGAAAAACAGCACCGTCACAAAAGAGTAAAACGCAAATACAAGCAAAAAGTTTTCATAACCCGACAGGCCGTAAATCAGCTTAACCAGCAGATTAAATCCGATTTCCGTAGGCACATAGGCATCACAGTTGACCAGATGCATAAACTCCACGTACTTCGCATAGTCATTGCCCACATTGAGCCTGCATGCGGATAACAGAAACAGAATCAGAAAAACCGCCGTCAGACAGACCCGGTTACAGAGCTGCTGTCTCGTAATCGTATGGGATTGTCTCATTGGATGGCTGTCCACCAGACTGGCAAGGAGCGCCGTGACAACCGCAATCGTGATATATAAAATCATCTGCCGCGCGCCTCCCGCACGCCTGCGCGCATGATACGAAACGCTTTACCGACCGGAATTTCCCGGCACATGGTTTTCCTATGAGCCAGCAGAAACCGCAGGGAAAGCGGCAGCGCCAGTTTCCCATAGAGATAATGGTAGAGCACACCCCTGTCGCGGAAAAACTTTTCGTGATAACCGGAAAACCAGGTGGATTCCCGCTCCTGCTCCCTGCCGATACAGGCGGTATGCGCATAAATCCGAAGCCCCGCTTTCAGACAGTCCCGCAAAAACAGACTGTCCTCCCCGTTACTGTATTTCGCGCCGCCGCCAAAAAGCAGCGAGTAGTGCACATTCGCCCTGCGCAGCGCGTCAAGTCTGGCCGAGATACTGTAAGCCGGATACCTGCCGTAATTGCGGTATGTGATCCTGCGAATCTCCCGGTTCCAGTATGTTCTGCGGGAAGCTCCTACCTCCACGTTAAAAAGAATCAGATCCGCATCGGGCAGCGACTCATAAGCCCTGCGAATCTTTTCCCCGTAATCCGAAGTCAGTATAATATCCTCATCAGAAAAAAGCGTCACATCCCCGGACGCATGTAAAAGTGCAGTATTGCGGCTCAAGCCCACGCCCCGTTCCGGCATGGAGAAACACTTCACGCTCCCGCCCTGCACCGCAATCGTCTCATAGCCATAGCGGCCGCACTGGTTTACAAGCACCGCATCCGTAGCTATATGCATTTGCGGGATAAGCTCTGCGGCATTTTTATCCACCGCAGAGATCAGCACCTCAAGCTTTATTTTTCCCATAATATTTCCTCAGAAACCGCTCGTCCGCGTCCCTGACCGCCACGCCGCACAGCGCGCAGTCCTGCGTTTTTAACTGCTCTGACACATAGAAAAGGAAAGTGCCGTGTATCTGTCCAAAAGGCAGCGACAATACCAGGCCGTCCGCCCTGCGCAACTCCTGCAGTTCCTCCCCGGAAAACGGCTTGTCCTGATCCACCTCGCAGATCCGGACATCCCCCCGCTTTTCCCGCAGGTAGGCAATATTTGTCTGATAATCCTGCTGCAATCTCTCCCCGCCGGAAGGATAACCAACAAATGACAAATCTGTCACTTTTCTGACATCCCCCGCCACAAAAATCCGGTCATCCATCACATAGTAGAGAGAAAAACCGAAAAGACTGAGAAACAGCCCAAGAAAGCCGCCCACAAGCGCCGCCTGCGCCATCCGGCTGTCCGCCACCACAAGCGCTGCCTCCGTCTTCTGAATCGCGTGAATTTCCAGAAACTCCTTCGCCTGCCCGCCATAGGTTTCAAGGGCCCCCACCGCCGCCCCGAGAATCGCGTCCGTGCGCTGTGCCCGGTTCGTCGTAACCGTAATCGTCAAAAGCCGGATATCCGAAAGAATTTCCGCCCTGACTGCCGCCGCCGTCTCCTCCCGCGTAAAATCCGCCGGAAGATGCCGAAGCATCAGCTCCATAATCGGATCGGCCGCCATCAGATCGTTCCATGTATAGCCGTTGTACGCCTGATAGACCTCCCCCGTCTCATCCGCCGCGAAATCCAGATACACCTTCGCATAAGCCGTATACTCCCGCTCCGACTCCGGCACCGTGCGCACGACCGCATATACAATCACCCCAAGAAGCGCGCCCCCGATCACCGCCCCGAAAATCAGCGGCAGTTTTCCCATCAGGCAGATCAAATATTTTTTTATATCCATGCCGTCATCGGCGTAGCGCCTGTCCCTCATAGCACAAATCCTTCCACTTCTACTTCATCGCCGTTGTCTGGTTCTCCCCGATTCCCTCCGTGCTCTCCGGCTTGATCAGAATTTTCAGCGTCAAAAGCATCAGCTTTATGTCCAGCCACACGGAATACTGCTCGATATAAGTCAGATCCAGTTTCAGCTTATCGTAGGGCGTCGTATTGTATTTCCCGTAAACCTGCGCATAACCCGCAAGCCCCGCCTTCACCTTCATGCGGAATGCAAACTCCGGCATTTCTTCCATATACTGCTTAATGATTTCCGGGCGTTCGGGTCTGGGTCCGATAAAGGACATTTCCCCCTTTAAAATATTAAAAAGCTGCGGCAGTTCATCAATTCTCGTGGCGCGGATAAAATGACCTACCGGCGTAATGCGGGAATCGTTTTTGGCCGCCAGCCTTGCCACGCCGTCTTTCTCCGCGTCCACCCGCATACTCCTGAATTTCAGAATATAAAATTCTTTTCTGTCACGCGTACAGCGGATCTGCTTATAAAGAACCGGGCCGCCGTCATACAGTTTAATCACCGCCGCCGTAATCAGCATAAACGGAGACGCAATCACCAAAAGCAGGATCGAGCAGACCAGATCAATCAGCCGCTTCGCCACCCGCTGCTCCACTTTCAGGGAGTACTCCCGCGTCAGATAAATAGGCGTGTCAAACAGGTGGAGCTGATCCGCCCCCCGGATAAGCACATCGGTTATCTTCGGCATCGTGTAAACGCGCACCGACAGACTGTAGCAGTACTTTAACAGGATGTTCCTGTCTACCGCAGAAATATCCCACAGCACCACCGCGCCGTAGCCGCGCCCGATCTCCTCCTTTACGGCATCCATCCCCTCAGAAATGTTCAGGCACTTCCTGATCCGGTATTTGTCCTTTCTCGACTCGAATTTCGTCACAATATCATCAATGGGCCGTTCCCCGTGTATAATCAGAATCTCTCTTGGCGGAAAAGCCTTGTAATAGCAGATATTGCAGAAAAACACCCAGAATCCCGCCAGCGCGGTCTGAATCAGCATCGTCCACACAATGGGCCGCACGTCCACCACCCAGTTTGCCATCAGGGAAATCTGAAAATAGGAAATCACGTTGACAATGAGCAGGGAAAACAGCTCAGAAATGAACACATCCACCGGCTTCAGATAACCGGTCTTTAACGCGCCGTATGTATTCGCGAAGAAAAACAGCAGCACGAAATAAATCAAAAGGATCAGCACATGCCCTTTGAAATAAAACCGGAAATTCCTGTACACTTTCAGAAACGGGTAGTACGCAGTCAGCCAGAAGTACGCATAGACTGCCAACTGGAAGATCAGCCCGATAAAAGAAAGCTGTAAAATAATCAGTCTTTTAAATGTCTCCACTTTTCTCATGGTCTTATATCCGCCTCACCGTAGCTCTGTACGCCCAGAACACAAAACAGAATGCGCTGGCCGCTACAGAGAGCTTCTCCTGTCTGCGGTACAGATTCCAAATCCGCTTCACCGCCTTGCATTTATTGGAGGACAGAGACCCCCGCGGCCTTCTGTAGACTGCAAGCGCCTCGTCAAGCCCGCAGGCCGTATATCCCGCCCGCAAAATCTGCCACCATGTCGCCGTGTCCTCACTCTCCACTACCGGCATACGCATCAGTTCATCCGGTATAACATCCCGGTCAAGCACTACCGTGGTTGTAAAGATAACCGTCCGCGACAACGCCTTTTTATAAGTCAGGGTCTCGGGCACATGCACTACTCTGCCCGTAGGTCTGGCCTGTTCATCCCCGAACTCATAAGCGGAAAACACAAAACCCGCCCGCTTTTGTCTCATAAAGGAAAGCTGTTTTTCCAGCTTGTCCGAAACCCATATATCGTCGGCGTCGAGAAAGGCGATATACTGCCCGCACGCCAGATCCATTCCCGTATTGCGCGCCGCAGCGGCGCCCTCGTTTTTATTCTTGCGGATCAGATATACCTTTTTTTCCCCGCCGCACAGGTACTCCTCAATATGTCCTGTATTTTCAAGGACAGTCTCTACCGGATGATGCTCGTATGAAGACAGCGCTTTTTCCATGACCTCCACACTGTCGTCCCCGGAGCAGTCGTCCACCAGCAGAAGCTCCCATTTCCCGCAGGTCTGCGAAAACACCATCCCGATGGTATCTGCAATGTAAGCTGCCGCCCGGTACACCGGAACGATAATGCTGACCAGCCCGTTCTCTTTATCTTTCAACTTCCTGTCCTCCGATCTCTTCCCGGACCAGATAGATCGGCCTCCTCTTCACTTCCATATATGTCTTTGATAAGTATTGCCCCACAATTCCCAGACAAAACAACTGCACGCCGCTGACCATCATAATGATGCAGACCAGAGACGGCCAGCCGGAAGTCGGATCGCCAAACAATAGTTTTCGCACAATCGTCACAATTATGATCACAAACGCAACCAGACAGAAAAACACGCCCGCCACTGACGCTATGGTCAGCGGTACTGTGGAGAAAGCGATGATGCCCTCAAGGGAATACAGAAAAAGTTTCCAGAACGACCATTTCGTCTCGCCCTTTCTGCGCTCCACATTTTCATATTCCAGCCATTTGGTCTTGTAGCCAACCCAGCCGAAAATCCCTTTGGTAAAGCGGTTATACTCGGACATGGACAAAATTGCCTCCACCACCTGTCTTGTCATCAGGCGGTAATCTCTGGCGCCGTCCACAATCTCCGTCCGGGAAATCTTATTCATCAGTCTGTAAAACATCCGCGCAAAAAAGGAACGGATAACGGGTTCTCCTTTTCTGGTCACACGTCTGGTCGCCACCGAATCGTACCCCTGCTCGATGTAAGAATACATTTCCGGCAAGAGGGCAGGCGGATCCTGCAAATCCGCGTCCATCAGCACAGCCAGATCCCCCCGGCATTTCTGCAGGCCGGCATAAATCGCAGCCTCCTTGCCGAAATTGCGGGAAAAGGAAATCAGGCGCACACGCCCGTCCTCCTTATGAAGCTTCTTCACCTCGGAAACCGTCTGATCTCTGGAACCGTCGTCCACATATATAATTTCAAGCTCCAACTGCTTGTCGCGGAAAAAATCCGTATTCCTGCATAACTCATCATAAAAATCCCTGACATTCTCCTCTTCGTTGTAGCAGGGTACGATGACGCTGAGTAGCTTCATAGCGCTCTCCTTTCGTGCATACCGATATAAGTGTACCATATTTACATAAAAAAAGGAAGAGACGCGTCTCTTCCCTGAAAATTCAATTCATATCAAATTGTTTTTCAACCGTATGTAGTCCGCTACAACGGCTATATATTCACTGTTCGTCGGTCGGGTGTACTCCACCGTGTTGGCATAACCGAACAGTTCTTCAAAAAGATCGCTGTTGCCCCTGTCCCACGATACCTCGATTGCGTTGCGGATCGCCCGTTCAATCTTCGTGTCTGTCGTCTGGTACATCTTCGCCAGATCAGGATAGAGCAGTTTCGTCACACTCCCCACCAGTTCCATGTCTTCCACACACATTCCCACCGCGCTTCGCAAGAACTGGTAGCCCCGCAAATGTGCCGGTATCCCAAGTTCCAGCATCATGTCGGAGATTGTTTTTTCAAGCTCCTTCGGACTAATCATATTCTGTTGTGCCATTCCCCTCTTACTCCTTTGCAATTTTGATATATTAAGACAAATATAGTTCCATACTTCTTTCGACAATCATATCAAAAAAGCATCGCGTTGTAAACGGTAATTTATCGCGCGGAGGAATATTTTTGCACGATAAGGCATTCTTTTTAGTACAGTACTACAACCTTGCCTTACTTTCGTTCGCCTTGAACCACTCGTAGGCCAGCTTTACGCCCTCCTCAAGCTCTACCTTGTGCTGCCAGCCGAGTCCGTGCAGCTTCGTGACGTCCGTCAGTTTTCTGGGCGTACCGTCGGGCATCGTCTGATCCCAGACAATCTGTCCCGTATAGCCTGTCACCTTTTTCACTGTCTCCGCCAGCTCCCTGATCGTAACTTCCTTGCCTGTTCCGATATTGACATGCTGTTCACCACTGTAATTTTCAAGTAAAAACACGCAGGCGTCCGCCATATCGTCCACGTACAGAAACTCGCGAAGCGGCGTGCCCGTCCCCCACAGCATAACCGTAGGATCCCCGTTCACCTTCGCCTCATGAAACTTGCGGATCATCGCCGGCATCACATGAGAGCCCTCCAGATCATAGTTATCGTGCGGCCCGTAGAGATTCGTGGGCATACAGCTTATGAAATCGTCACCGTGCTGCCGCTTATAAAACTTGCACATTTCAAGCCCCGCAATCTTCGCGATGGCATATGCCTCGTTCGTCTCCTCCAAAGGACCCGTCAGCAGCGCATCCTCGGGTATCGGCTGAGGCGCCATTCTGGGGTAAATGCATGTGCTCCCCAAAAAGAGAAGCTTCTTCACCTGATACTCATGACAACAGTGAATGACATTACACTGAATCTGCATATTGTCGTAGGCAAACTCCGCAGGCGCGGTATTGTTCGCATTGATACCGCCCACCCTGGCCGCCGCCAGCACTACCACGTCCGGCCGCTCCTGTTCAAAAAAATCCCGCACCGCCTGTTGACTTGTTAAGTCAAGTTCCTTGTGCGTCCTGCCGATGATATTCTCATATCCCTTTTCCTGTAAAGACCGCACAATCGCGCTGCCCACCAATCCTCTGTGTCCCGCCACATAAATTTTGTCTGTCTTATTCATGATAACATCCGTCTCCGTTTCCCTATTGATACCCTGCTGTGTCACATGCTTTCTTCCGCTGTTTCTATTGTATTATAGAAGAAAAACAGATAGATTGCAACGGTTACTCCGCCGCACGAAACCCTCCGGCAATTCCCTCCCCCAGAAACGCAATCTGCGCCCTGGCCGGTGAGGAGGGGAACGGTTCATACCCCGCCCTGTCGCCCTCCACGGGACAGTAAAAGGCCACGCCCTCTATCTCGTAAGCACAGGTTTCATAGTTTTCGTAATCTTTCTGGACAAGCCAGTAATCATTCACATAAAGGCTGGTGGTTTCACGCGCAAGTGCAAACCCCTTATATGCAAGGACCAGAACGGCCAGAACACATACCACGCGCCCTGCCACCAGCCGCCAGCCGCCGTTTCCGCCAGAATCGCTCCATGCCCCCGCGCTGCTGCGTCCGTCCCCCGCTGCTGCGCCTTTTAAAAGCCGCTCCCCGCGCACTGCAAGGCACATCACCGCGTCATATATCCCCCCGAAGACCACCGCCGTCGTCAGATACACCCAGACGCAGCCGTAACGGATCAGCGGCGAGGTGCAAAGCCAGAAGAGAAAGGAAGCCGCCACCGTTGCCTGCACCGCAAGAAGCGCGGGCATCACCACCCCGTCCTGCCCACAGAAACCGTTCCATAAATCCCTGTCCTCTGCCGGAAAAGATGCAGTGCCAGGCCCTGCTGCCGCCTGCTGCCTGCACCACCGCCAGAAAAGAAAGCCTGCCCAAAAGACCAGCGCGGCCACTGCTGCCACCGCCGCCAGCACGAACAGCTTATCACTCCCCGCCAGTGTGCAAAACCAGCCGGAAAGCCACTCCCGCATGGGCCGATCGTACTGTGCCACATCCGTGTACCCCCTGCCCCAGACCTGTATCTCCCTCGCGTCATAATCCGCCAGCCCTTTCGGGATTTTCCACTCCGCATCGAACAGATCCAGTCCGGTAAACGGATAAACCAGCCACCCCGATATCACCACATTCCGGATAAAAAAGGGAAGCGCCGTAACGATACCCAGCCCCAGATAAAGCCCCGTCTCACCCCACCTTTTCTCCCGCAAAAGGCGGCAGGCCGGATAAACGGTGAGCAGCAGAGTAAACGCCGCCGACAGCTTTACCGTCATCAGAAACACACCAAGCACGCATAAAAGCCCGTAAGGAAGGATCGTCTTCTCCCCGCTCTCCAAAAGCGCAAGCCACTTTATCACTATATAAAATGCCACAAGTACCATGAAATAATCCGAAGCCGGAGAAATCATTTCGTCAAAAATATTCACCAGATAATACACGCACATCACTCTGGCAAAATCGCTCGTCCGAAGCCGCCCCGCCCGCAGGGATTTCCCGATTGGCAGACAGACCGCCGCCAGCAGAAAGGAAAGCCACCCCGCCGCGCAGTGATAGGACTGCCCGCCTAAAAAAGCCATACTGTAGAGGGCTGACAGTGCAAAGGAGGAACTGTTGTAAGCCAGCCTGCAATGCAGGTTGCCAAGCCCCTTAACCACGCCATACTCCTCGATCCACCGGATGCTCTGGGCATGATACAGCCCCGTGTCGTAGTGGATCATTCCGCGGGACGCGCCGTAGGCAAAGAGAAGAAACAGAACTGCCGCCGCACAAAATCCCGGCCAGCCGGGCTGCCCGTCCCCTGAAACGCTGCCGCCATTTCCCGCCCGCTTCCCTGCCGGAAAGAGCTTTCGCGCTGCAGCCGCTATCCCCTTTTTATCCGCAAGCACAGTCAGAATACAGAATAAACAAAGTATGATATTGGCCGCCATTCCCACGCCTGCAAACAGGCTGAAAAACTGCGCGTGAACCGTCACACAGACAAGCCCGCACATAAAATACGCGTCCGCGCTCCAAATCATCCGGCAGTGATGCCCGCTTTCCCTGTCCACGGGATGCCTGCTTTCCCCGCCAGTGCCAGGATTCCCTGCGCAGTCATGTGCATAATAAGGAAGGTGCCGCGTGAGTACACGCAGCACACCATACCCGATTGTAAATGTAGTTGCACCAATGTAAAGCCAGATCAAAATTACCGACAACATTTCAGCTATACGTTTCCTCTGTCTTTCTCTTCATCCGGTACGTTCCGGCCTGCTGATTTCCTACGGCATATCCTTGAGCCCGCAAACGATCCGTCATTTTTCGCCCTGCGCTTTGTACTCCCCGCTGCTCATTCCCGCGATTTCCTTCAAATCGGCATCCATCATCATGGATACCAGCCCCTTGAAATCTACCTTCCGCTTCCAGCCCAGCTCCTTCTCGGCTTTCGCGCAGTCGCCCCACAAAAACTCCACCTCTGCCGGACGGTAAAACTCAGGATTCACGTCCACAAGCAGGCGGCCGCTCTTCGCATCATAGCCTTTCTCGTTCACACCGGTGCCTTCCCACCGGACCTGAATGCCAAGCTCTGCAAAAGCTGCCTCCACAAACTCCCTCACCGTATGCGTCTCGTTGGTCGCCAGCACATAATCGTCCGGCTTGTCCTGCTGCAGCATCAGCCACATGCCTTCTATATAATCTCCCGCAAAACCCCAGTCTCTCTTCGCGTTCATATTTCCGAGGGACAGCTTATCCTGCTTACCTGCAATGATATTCGCAATGGCCAGCGTGATCTTTCTTGTCACGAAATTCTCACCGCGTCTGGGCGACTCGTGATTAAACAAAATGCCGTTGCAGGCAAACATATTGTAGGATTCCCTGTAATTTACCGTAATCCAGTAAGAGTAGAGCTTCGCCGCGCCGTACGGGCTCTTCGGGTAAAAAGGCGTTTTCTCACTCTGAGGCGCCGTCTCGGGAATGCCGCCGAAAAGTTCCGACGTGGAAGCCTGATAATATCTGCACGTTCCGCCGTTTACGCGAATTGCCTCCAGCAGTTTTAAGGTGCTCACGCCTGTGGCTTCCGCCGTGTACTCCGGCACCTCAAAGGACACGCCCACATGGGACTGCGCCGCCAGATTATAAACTTCCGTGGGCCGGATCTCCGCGATCAGCCGCATCAGATTGCTCGAGTCCGTCGTATCCGCATAGTGCAGGAAAAATTTGACCTTGTGATAATCCGATTCGATCAGGTGGTCTATCCTTCCCGTGTTCGCAATGCTGTGCCTGCGGATCAGGCCGTGCACCTCATATCCCTTCTCCAGCAAAAACTCCGCCAGATAAGAGCCGTCCTGTCCCGTGATTCCTGTAATAAGTGCTATATTCTGCATATTCTCTATCCTTTCCGCCTATTTTTCTTCTCTCAGATACGCCGCGATGGCGTCATGCCAGTCCGCAAACATAAAATCCGTCGTCATTTTAAACATATAATTTTCGAGAATGGAATAAGCCGGACGCTTCACCGCCGCACCGTATTCCTCTGAGGTAATGGCCTCCACCACCGTCTTTTTCCCCGCCAGACGGAATATCTCCTCCGTAAACTGCGCCCAACTGCAATCGCCCTCGCAGGTAGCATGGAACACCCCGTAGTTTTCTGTAGGCAGCAGACAGGCGATGGCTCTCGCAAGCTCCGCCGCGCTGGTGGGCGATCCCACCTGATCCCGCACCACCCTGACCTTATCGTTTGTCTCGGAAAGACGCAGCATCGTCCTCACAAAGTTCTTTCCGTCCCCGTAAAGCCACGCCGTGCGCAGGATAAAATGCCTGTCGCCAAACTCCTTCACAAATTCTTCCCCCGCCAGCTTTGTTCTGCCGTAGGCGCCCTGGGGGCCGGTGGGATCGGTTTCTTTGTAGGGTCTTGTCCCGTTTCCGTCAAATACATAGTCCGTGGAAATATGCATCAGCTTCGCGCCCGTCTCGTTAGCTGCTATGCTTAAGTTGCGCGCGCCGACCGCATTGATGCGAAAGGCCAGATCCTCCTCCTTCTCACAGGCCTCCACCGCCGTGTAGGCTGCACAGTTGATAATGGCGTATGGCCTGACTTCTCTGACGAACTGCATCACCTCGTCTACCTTCGTGATATCAAGTTCCCCCACATCCGTGTTGACCAGCTCGTATTCCGTGCTGCCCGCATATTCCAGATTAACAGCCCGCCCAAGCTGCCCGTTGCAGCCGGTTACGATTATTTTCTTCATGTCCGTCTCATCCTTTCCCCGATTTCCTGCCAATCATGAGGAAACTGGATTTATCTTTTTTATTCTAACACATACAGCGCCAAACATGCACGGGAATTTTTTTAGATTTTTTTAGTGACTCGCCCTACCCGTTATGTTAAAATGTACGCGTTGGCAATGATCCCTGTGTCCGTACAGGGAAAAGCCCGCGTGCAAGATGCGGTGGAACGGAACCGGACACGCACTGCTGTGTACACTGCAATTACAAAAGGAGGACTTAAACAAAGCATGAAAAGATTACAAGTTTTACTTCTCGTCGCTCTGTCTTCTGCCCTGCTTCTGACCGGCTGCGGCAAGGAAGCGGAGGAAAAACCGGAGGTTGAAGCGCCTGTCGTGGAACAGATCATCGACGATATCCCTGAGGAGGAAGAAGAACCGGCAGAAACCGAACCTGAAACAACCGGCGAAGATGTACCGCCGGAAGAAGGCATGGTGCGAAGCCGCATCACCAACGAATGGGTCGACGAGGAGACAGACAATACAAGGCCCCTTGCGATTATGACCCCCAACACCAAAACCGCTTCCCAATACGGCATTTCTAACGCCGATGTTCTGTATGAATGTAATGTGGAAGGAAGCATTACCAGACTGATGTGGATTATTCAGGACTGGAAAAACGCCGACAAACTCGGCAACATCAGAAGCTGCCGCGACTACTATGTGTACTGGGCCTTTGAGTGGGACGCCCTCTACGTTCATTTCGGCGGCCCCTTCTACATAGACGAGGTAATCCGACGCACGGACCACATTGACGGCAAAACCAGCAGCAATTTTTTCCGGGATAAGAACGCGAAAAACGCAACCGACAACGCTTACATAGACGCGGCCGGCGTCCTCGCCGATGCAGATAAGCTTGGCTATTCAATCCAGATGCGCGACGGTTACGCCGACGGACAGCATTACCGTTTCGCTCCCGAAAACGAGCCAAACGACCTGTCACAGTACAGCGACGCCATCACGGCTAACCGGGTGGACATGTCCCCCGCTTACCCCGTCACCAACTGCTACTTCGTCTACAACAGCGATACCGGACTTTATGAGAGATTCCAGCATCTCTCCGGTTCCTCGGACGGACCTCACACGGACATGGCTACGGGAAAGCAGCTTGCCTTTAAAAATATTCTGGTACAGAACACCTACTATGAAGTGCGCGACGCCAAAGGCTATCTCGCCTTCCAGTGCCATGACAACACAAGGGACGGCTGGTTTTTCACAAACGGCAAGGGCATCCATGTAACGTGGGAAAAGACCTCCGATTACGGCGCCACAAGGTACTATGACGACGCCGGAAATGAAATCGAATTAAACACCGGCAAGACGATGGTGTGCATCGTGGAGGACGGAGATTCCTTCCTCGTGGATGATCAGGAGATAAAATAAATATGGTAAGTCAGAAAAGGGAGCGCCAAAACAGACGCTCCCTTTTATATCCCTTTTATAAAGGCCACCCGCAGACGATTCCCTGCCCATGTACTCTTACCCCGCATCCTGCGCAATCCAGATCCCGTTCTCCCCGTAAGGCTGAATCATTTTTACGAGAGCGTTCCCACCGTCCGCCGGAAAAGAAATCGTTACCTGCACGCTGCCGTCCGCCTGTCTGCTGCCCGCCTCCAGCCTCACATCCTTTTCCTCCGTCGATAAATTCAGAAGAAATCCGGCCGCCGTCTCCGGTGCAAACAGATCCCGGTAATATGCGCTCTCTCTGTTCTGCAATGCGTGTTCATTCAGTGCCTCCCCCAGGCCATTCGCCTGGTAATCGATGGGCGTACTGTTAATGCCTGCGCCGTATGCCGCTTCAAAACTTTCACCGTCAGAAATACCGCTCAGATAGTCCATAGCGCTTTCATCTGCCAGATAAGCATCCCCCGCCCGCTCCCATGTCAGGCGCTCCCGCCACACTGTAACGTGTGGATCCGACGTCCACGCATAGTACAAAATAACCGTGTCCTTCTCCGTGCATGTCACGATGCGGTAACCATTCCCGCTGTCCCACGGCCATGGGCTTGACCAGCCGAAGCCGTAGTTCCCCTCCTCACCACTTAAAAGTTCCTCATCGGCCAGTCTTTCCCTCATCTGCTGCGTGCTGAGACCGGCAATCCCATTCCCATCCCGGTCACAGAATGCCTTCGCCCACATATCCGCAGCCTTCCAAAGCTCCTCATTTTGCGCTCCTCCGGTCTGTCCTGATCCTGCCTCCCGCGCTTCCGGCGTCCACGGATCGGTGCCAAGTACCATGGCCGCCGTAATAACCACTGCCAGCCCGATCCCGGTCATCGCGCGCTTCGGCCTGCGCCAGCGCATCACATTCCGGATCCGCGCCTTCGTGTCACTCTCCCCGAAAGCCAGCGGCGTGCCACCGGGAAAAAGCCTGCCCGTCGCCAGATTCAGCAGGGAAGTGGAATAATCCGCACGGATATCCTGCCCCGTCTTTCGCATCACCGCCTCGTCACAGGACATTTCCATATCTTTTCCGGACAGATAATAAGCTGCCCATACCAGCGGATGAAACCAGTAAACCGCCAGCGCAAAAAAGGAAAGCAGACGGATTATATGATCGCCTCTCCGAATATGCGTCCTCTCATGCAGAATAATATAATCCATCTCCTTCTCCTGCAAGGAGGAAGGCAGATAAATCCTGGGCCGGATCACACCTGCCACAAAAGGCGTTGGTATATAATCCGACAGGTAAATATTGTCCCGAATCCGCACCGCGCCTTTCAGCCTGCGCGATAAGAGAAGCAGACTGACCGTCCCATATAAGAACATGACCGCAATCCCCGCTGCCCAGACGTGTCCCGCCACCCACAAAATCACATCCGTATGCCTTTGCAGACGTATCTCCTGTCCTTCCCGCACAATACCAGACGGCTTTTGTTCACTATGCAATAGCGGATTTCCAGACGGCATACCGTCTCCCTGCCCTTTAGCAGAGACCTCCGCTTCTACCGTCTGCCGCAGTCCGATATCCTGCTCCACGAACATCCCCAGCCATGAACAGGAGGACACGAACGTAAACGGGCACAAAAGCCGGCAGAGTACAAGTCCCCACAGCAAATAGCTGTACACCTTCGGCGCACGCCGGAGTAAAAGCCGAAGCAGCAGAATCACCAGAATAACCCCGCCCGCAATCATGCTGCGATACAGCGCCTCCAAAAACATCTGCCTTCCCCCGCTTATAAACACAATATCATGAAATCTGCCATTTCGTCCTGCCTGAAAAAGCGTCCCCGCACCTTCGAAGACTATCTCCGCCCATTCTTTCATCTCAATCCCCCATCTCCTTCCCCGCGTGCGCTTCCTGCTTCTCCCGGTTTTTCTCTATAATCTCCCGCAGCTCTCCGATCTCCTTCTCCGACAGCTTGTTCCTCGCGGTAAAAGACGCCAGAAATTTCGGCAGGGAACCGCTGAACAGCTCATCCACAAGCAGCTTACTCTGCATGGAACGAAACTCTTCCCTGCCCACAAGGGAAGTCACCGTCCCTTTCTCATTCCGGAAAAGTTCCCTGTCGCAGACCCTGCGCAGAATCGTGTAGGTCGTGGACTTCTTCCAGTTTAGTTCTTTCTCACATAATTTAACCAGTTCCCCCGACGAAATCGGTTCATTGTCCCAGATCAGGTTTGCGAAGCGTGTCTCCACCTCTCCCAGTTTGTACTCCGCCATCTCTGCCTCCTTTCCGCATCCGCACGACCGGCGGTAAATGCATGGCTGTAAAGTTTATTATGGCTTTTAGGTCTAATATGTGTAGACTTTATATGTAGTCTACACATAGTAGACCATTTTGTCAATCCCTTAACACGTACAGACACGGCGGCTGCTTCGCGGGCCTTCCGGCTCTGCTTACCGCGCAAAAAAAGAAGTGTCTTTTGAACACTTCTTTTAAGAGGCGCAGACCGGATTTGAACCGGTGAATCAGGGTGTTGCAGACCCATGCCTTACCACTTGGCTACTGCGCCGTAATATATCGGAGTAACTCCCTGCGGAAGAACTCCCGAAGAATTACCGCGTAATTCTTCGTTTTCTCCGGTCTTTTGACCGATGACTCCAACGGGAATCGAACCCGTGTTACCGCCGTGAAAGGGCGATGTCTTAACCGCTTGACCATGGAGCCTGACGAAAGGCTTCATGTAGCCTTAACGAATGATATAATACCATATCTCAGGACATTTGACAAGGGCATTTTCAAAGAAATTTACATTGGCGTCATCACATTTTTTTCGCCAGAACCGCCACCGCCCGCATATCCTCCGGAATCCTGCACACCAGCTTACCGTCGGCTATCCTGACGTCCGCCTCCGCATCGGAGTATACTTCCTCGATCCGATACGTCCCATCCCCGGGAACGGGTACTTCCAGCCCGCCCTCATGCGCCCCGTTAAAGCTGTGGAACACGGCCAGCAGCCCGTCCTTTTTCTCACGCTCCACACTGCCCTGTGTCCGCACAAGGCACTGCCAGCCCTCCGGATGCCGCCAGCTTACCACCTTCGGTCCATAAATCCTGCTGTAGCCGTCCTTAATAATGGGCGCTGCCTTTTTATAAAAGGCAATTCCCCTGTCGATCACAGCCCACTGCGCCTCCGACAGCTTCGTCACATCGCCGGACAGACACATTCTGCCTAAAAAGGTGTTTGCAATCGAGTAGGCTATCCGTTTCAGGGAGTCCGCCTCCCTGATCACAGCCCAGATCTGGCTCTGTCCCGGCAGGATCACGCGATGCAGGGAAGCCGCAATAATCGGGATCTCCTCGCACTCATGGGCGTCCGAGAATGACGCCATACTGCACTCGCTCATCAGAAGGGGTTCCAGTTTATGTCCGCCCGAAGAACAATTCTCCAATACAATGTCCGGAATCCTCTTCTTCACCTTCCGGATAAAGGCAAGCGACGCCTCCATGTTCTGCCGCAGCCCCTCGCCCAGAGACTCCGCGCCGTCACAGCCCACGCCGATCGTATCATTATAATCCATCTTCATATAGGAGAAGCCATACTTCTCCAAGGTGCCGATCACTCTCTCCTCCAGATACTTCTGCACCCACTCCTGCCGCATATCCCAGAATCTTCTCATGGAAGTGGTGAGCGGCGCGCCGTTTCTCCTGAGCAGATGCGCCGTATCGTGATAGCTCTCCGCCCGCTCCCCCACATTGTCTATCTCAAACCAGATTCCGGCCTTCATACCGTGCGATCTGATGGCGTTCACCGTCTTGTCAAGCCCCTCCGGAAACAATTCCTTCGACACCTGATAATCCCCCATGGCAATATCCCACGGAACGCCTTCCTGCTTAAACCAGCCACAGTCGATCACGAAGTACGAAAACCCTTTATCCCTGATTACTTCCAGAATCCCACATATATTTTCGTGGGAGGGACAGCCCCATGTGGTGCAGTACTCATTAAATATAAGGGGAAGCGCCTGTTCCGACTCAGGCCCCCTGTCCACCGCTTCCTCCAAAGCCGCCGTCATTCTCTGGGAAATCTCCTCTATACCGCCGCCTCTGCATACGGATAAAATTGCCGCAGGCGACACAAACCTTTCCCCCGGTTCCACCCGCTTCATCCAGTGGCCGAAATCATAATCCGCCAATCCGCCGGAAAGAGCTACATCATCGCCCCTCCGGTAGACCTCCATCTGCCAGCTTGCATTGTGACAGATCATCGCGCCCCAGAAAACGTCGGACTTCGCATCCTCTATCACCGCATAGGGAAAATACCCGTTCACCGGCATGGAGCCAACCTGGCCGAAACGCTCACAGCGAACCGCGTGTCCTCCCCATGATGGTTCGAGCTGTAAATCCTCCAAAAGCTGTGACTCCGTCCTGCCCTCCATACTCCACACACTGCGGATGCGATGTAACTTTAAACAGCCGCTCTCATCCGCACCCACAAACGGAGAAATGCCGCCCAGCGAAAAGCTCGAAAGCATTTCCAGACCTGCTGCCTGACCGGAGGCATTTTCAAATTCCGTATAGGAGAGCAGACTTTTCTTTCCCTGTTTCCATACAAGGTAATGCCGGTAACGGTATCCTCTGCTGTCCGAAAAGAGCGTGCAGATCACCGTCCCGCCGCTCCTGCTCTTTTCTCTCTGCATTTCCTGTACAGGATGCGGCGCACCGGCTTCCTGACTCCCCGGCTCCTGACGCAGCGCACCAGCGTCCCACTCTGTCACCTTCTGTTCCCCGAATACCAGACGCTGTACCGACGCGCTCTGACGCATGGTTCTGCCGCCCGCATACGCGCCCGCATAACTATCCCCCACCAGTTTCACCTGCACGAGAGAATCCGGGTAAGGTTTTTCCCAGTAAGCGACCTCACAGGCCATATCCACCGGGAGCAGAACGAGCTCCATGCTCCCCGTTTCTTCATCCTGCACATAATATGCGCACATATCGCCCAACACAAATTTACTGTAAATATGTTTCATCCCCACCACCATTGATTCGCGCTTACCGCTGTTTTTCCAGTGCCTCTTCCTGTAACCGGTCAAACTGCGCCATACACTCATCCACGGAAGCGCCGCCTAACAGCTCCCTCACGATCAGACATGTATTTCCCCACTGTTCCACTTCCATCCCCGCATTGGAACCAAGCACATAGACATTATCATGAATCTTGTCATGCAGGGGTTTTAGCGCAGGAATACACTCTACCTCCACATTTTTTGACGGGGAAATGACTCTGTTTGTCTCCGCATAAATCTGTAACGCCTCGTCAGAAAGCATCACATCCAGCACCGCCAGCGCGTCCTCGCCATGTTCCGCGTTGATCCCCACACCAAACCCTGTCATGGGTATCACCGGCATCTGCCCGCGGCTGCTTGGAAAGCCGATAACCTGCATCTCAAAATCCGGGTTACCATAGGCGGTGTCTGTGTTCGCCGCTCCCCAATACGCCATGACAATCGGCGTCTTCCGGGCCAGAAAATCCGCCCCTTCCCCCTCTATCGCCTCGCTCACAAGGGCTTTTTGGGCATCCACATATCCCTTGTCAATCATCTCCTGCAAAAATTCAAATCCCGGCCGCATGTAATCACTGTATTTAGTCTCACCGCTGTTTAATGCCGCAATTTCCGCCTCGGTATTACCGCCATTATATAAATCCGCGTAAGCCTGCGCCAGAACGAACGTTTCCAGCCACCATCTGTTCGCGCCTACCGGTGTCTCAATGCCATTCTCCTTAAAAACTCTGCAGCACTCCAAAAAATCCTCCGGTGTTTCCGGCAGTGTAAGCCCATATTGGTCGAACATATCTTTGTTGATAAACAGACCATAGGCAACCACCTCCTGCGGAATCCCGACCAGCTTTCCGTCTACCATATTTGCCGCTATCACCACATCCCTCAGATTTTTGACGCAGTCCAGTCCCGACAAATCCTTTAGCTTTCCCTCTTCGCCCAGCACGCGAAGGGTATCCGGGTTCAACAGGTAGATATCATCCATATCGTTGCGCGCCCTGTCCAGCGTCACGTCATCGTAAGTCTTATCCTGATAGTCCTCCGCCGTATAGGTCACATACCCTACACTCACATCCAGTTTTTCCTCCGCCAGCATGACGGTCTTATCGGCTGCGCTTCTGGCCGTATTTTCCACATACGCCTCCGATTTTTCCATCGGACTGAACAGCTCCACGATCCGCTTTTCCTCATTCTCGACAACAATCAGATTATTGTCCGTTCTGCATGCCGCCATAGTCAAAGCCGCTATCACGGCAATACATATCGTTCCTGTTTTCCTGATACCGCCCCTTCTGAATAAATACATATACTCCTCCAGTTCATCTATTCTCATTCCGCTTTCAGACTTTTCTTACTCTCTTTTTGTATACTCGCGGATAACCTGTTTTAACAGGTCTATATCAACCGGCTTTGCAAGATGGACGTTCATTCCCGCATGAAGCGCTTCCTTCTCATCCTCCGCAAACGCATTTGCCGTCATGGCAATGATCGGTATGGTCCGCGCATCCTCGCGCTCCAATGCCCGGATCGCTCTCGTGGCGTCATATCCGTTCATAACCGGCATCTGCACATCCATCAGGATGGCGTCAAACTCACCCACCTTTGATTCTGCAAACCGTTCTACCGCAATCTGCCCGTTCTCCACAATCTCACACTGGGCATTTTCAAACAACAAAATTTCCCGCAATATTTCCGCATTGATCTCATTGTCCTCCGCAGCAAGGAAATACAGCCCTTCCAGATTGTTCTTATCCTTCCCGTCAGCCTCCCCTGTCTGTGTCGGCTCCGCACGCATTTCCCTTATCTTTTCTTTAAACGCTGAGGCGAAGAAAGGCTTCATAAGAATGCCTGTGTTCTCTGTCTGTAAGATGTTCTCTAATCCCGCTTCTTCATGCTCTGCCAAAATCAGGATAAGAAGCACATCCCCAGCCTCCTCCCGGATCCTTTTCACTGCCTGCAACGTATCTGTTTCCGGAAGATTGCTTCCCAGCAGCAGCACATCGTATCCCTTCTGCGCCTGTTCACACGCTTTCAGCAGAGACAATACTTCTTCCAGACTTTGCGCCGGGTCTGCCTCCACTTCCACATTCTCCATAAGCGCCTGCATGTTCTCGCAGACTCCTGCATCTCCATCCGCCACCAGAATGCGGGAAATGCCCTTTTCCTCCCAGAACAGTTTATCCGCCTGTCCCTCCGGTATCCGGAACTCCAGATCCACCCGGAAAAGACTGCCCTTATTCACCTCACTGGTCACTTCAATGGTGCCGCCCATAAGCTCAATGATGTTTTTTGTGATCGCCATTCCAAGGCCCGTACCCTGCACCTTGTTGGTGGTGCTGTTTTCCGCTCTCGTAAACGCGTCAAAAATAGTCTCCAGATACTCCGGCGTCATCCCGTATCCGTTGTCCTGCACTTCTATTCTGAGATGCTCAAACTGATTGGAACGCTGCTTCAACCCGATAATCCGCAGCCAAATGCTTCCTCCTGTCTGCGTGTACTTCACCGCATTAGACAAAAGATTGATCAGAATCTGGTTGATGCGCGTCTCGTCACCCATCAGACTTTCGTGTTTGATGCCCGCCACTTCCAGATAAAATTTCTGTTCCCTCGCCGCCGCCATAGGGCGGATAATCGCGTCCACGGAAGATACCAGATCATTCAGAGTAAACTCCTCCACGTTCAGTACCACTTTGCCGCTCTCAATTTTTGACACGTCCAGAATGTCGTTTATCAGACTGAGCAGGTGCTGTCCGGAAGCCATGATTTTTTTCGTATACTCCCGCACCTTATCCGGATTTTCCGCATCTCTGGCAAGCAGCGTGGTAAATCCTAAAACCGCATTCATCGGTGTACGGATATCGTGGGACATGTTGGAAAGAAACATGGTCTTGGAATTACTTGCAATCTGCGCCGCCTGCAAAGCCTCCGCCAGTCTGCGGTTGCTGATTTCCCTCTCCTCCTCCCGCTCTTTTCTCAGTTTGATCTGCTGTCTCTGATTCAAATAATAGATCAGGCAGCATAAGAAAAATGCGATGAGCATAACTGCGACGACAATCAGAATGTTCTGGTTGACAGAGCGTCCTTCCTGTTGTATCGCGTCAATCGGCACATAGCCGATCAGATACAGGGTGCCATTATTTACCGACCACATATAATTCAGCGAGTCCTTATTTCTGATGTCATGGTAAAACATGATATTCTTATTCTCTGCCAGACACGCATCCACATCTTCCCGCAGATTCTCTTCCTGAATATCATTCGCCCGGTAGAAATCGCTCAGATTCAGATGTCCAGCGCTCCGCTCACCCATTCCCTTGGGCTTTAAGACAAACCGTTCCGTCTCTGCATCCATAATATAGAGCATTGCTTTCTTATTATAAAATCCTTCCGGAAGCGACTTGTCAAAAGAGTCATAGATGTACTCTATATAGAGCATGGCAATTTCCCGTCCGTCTTTCACCACAGGACACTTAATACAGTAAGCCCACGTCCCCATATAGTTCAAATACGACTGGGATACCGGCAGGCCGTCGATTGTGCCGCCGGCCGAAAAGTCCAGTTCCTCCTCCGTAAACACTTCTCCCGTGCTGCATACGCCCTCCGTTTCTCCCGAACGGATCAGGCCAATTTTCATCATCGTCCCGCTTCTCTTGTACTTGCGAATATATTCCTCCGGCTCCTCCATCTCGGCAATGCCCTGCGCCATGAGTCTCTGGTACTCCGCTTCCTTGTTCAGAATCGCCTCAATCGTACATTTGATCAAGTCAAGACTTTCATTTAAATTCTGGGTAGCCGATTCCGCCATCTCTCTGGAAATCTTATGGGAGACAGAAAAAACGACTATCGCCAAAAACAAAAAGACCAAAATGATTGAAACAAGCAATGAAATTCCTCTGTCCTTCTTACTCTCATCATGCTTTTTTCTCATTTTGATCTCCGTTCCGCTCTGATAACCAACTACATTAATTCGCTGTTCGCCTTTGCACCCGATCAGCATTGCTTACTATTCTTACTCTTATTATATTCCTTCTTGTTCATAAAGTCAGCACTTAAAATGCTTTTGTTTATCCGAATAAGGCTGCGGTTCTTTCCATCCGCTCCGCAATCTTCACACCGAAAGGACAGCGGCCTTCACAGCTCTTACAGCCAATACACTCGTCCGCCGCGTGTTCCAGCGCTAAATAATGCTCCTTCACAGTGGCGGGAACATCCTCGTGCATAACGGCCAGGTCATAGTATTTATTAACCATGGCTATATCAATTTCTTTCGGACAGGGCTTGCAATGTCCGCAATATGTACATTCCCCCCGCCCAAAGGTATTTCTGGGCGCCTTCGCCAGAACTGCCGCGTAATTCTTTTCCTCTGCCGCAGCGTTTTCATAGGCCACTGCCTGTTCCACATGCTCCGGTGTGTCATACCCTGCCAAAACAGACGCAACTGCCGGTCTGGTCAGGCAATAATGAATGCACTGCACCGGCGTCAGCGCAACACCGAAAGGCGAACGCGCCGCGTCAAACAGACGTCCCCCTGCATAAGGCTTCATAACGGTAATGCCCACATCGTTCTGCTCACACAGTTTATAAACCTCTGCCCTTGCAGGATCAATGCCGCCGAATCCGTCCTCGTATTCCTCCACAAAATAGTCATCAATATTATCCGTAGGCGGCAAAAGATCAAAGGCCGGATTAATGCTGAATAAAATCATTTCTATCAGCCCGCTTTCGGCTGCCTTTTTCGCCATAAGGGGATTGTGCGTGCTCATGCCGATATGCCTGATCTTCCCCTCCGTTTTAAGCTCCTTCACGTACTTGATAAAAGGCCCGTTCATGGCGGTTTCCCAGTCATCTTCCTGATCGACGAAATGTATCATGCCAAGATCAACGTAGTCCGTTTGCAGACGCGCCAACAGATCCTCGAAAGCCTCTTTGCATTTCTGCACATCACGCGATCTTTCATACTGGCCATTCTGCCAGGTGGACCCGATATGTCCCTGAATAAACCAATGTTCCCGCCTGCCCTCCAGCGCCTTTCCTATTTTCGTGCGGACATTTGGTTCGGACATCCAGCAGTCCAGAATATTAATGCCCAGCTCGTCCGCCCGATCAATCATGGCCTTGCATTCCTCGTAGTTGTGCCGCTCCAGCCACTCTCCTCCGAAGCCGACCTCACTGACCATCAATTCCGTTTTCCCAAGTCTGCGATACTGCATGATAATCCTCCCTTGATTTTCTGGTTTCATGTTTCGGATTGCAAAGATAGTTAACTTATTATAAACTTTTAGCCTGCTTTTATCAAGTCGCTATCGCCGGCTTCTTATATTCTGATCAGAATGTAAAAAACGGATCACTTTTTAGATGAAACAAAGCCCCTGCAAACATAATTGTCTGCAGGGGCTTATCTGATCTCTTATTTACCTCCCCGAGTAGGGCTCGAACCTACAACCCCGCGGTTAACAGCCGCGTGCTCTACCATTGAGCTATCGAGGAATGCAGTATTGCTCCACAAAACTGCTGAAGAATTACTTCGTAATTCTTCCCGCCGGTTTCACGATTCTCCGCACTGATTCTGCGAAGTCTCTGAAGGCACATACCTTCAAAACCAAATACTGAATCTCCTTTTTTCTTTCTATCCGTTTGTCTCTGCCTGCAGAGAACCGCCTGCGGTTCTCCCAGACGAAACTATAGTGATTCCTGGGTTCTGTTCTTTAGAACCTTGGAATTACTTTTCGTCTTGTGCTTCTGGTTAAGCCTCAGACCTATTAGTACATGTCAGCTCCACACATTGCTGCGCTTCCACCTCATGCCTATCTACCTCTT